>Ga0209629_10000049_pt1 | contig 47881 bp, 42 predicted proteins | sample TergutCu122P5_FD_187286 | JGI IMG/M metagenome (GOLD analysis project Ga0209629, IMG submission 187286) | Cubitermes ugandensis P5 segment gut microbial communities from Kakamega Forest, Kenya - Cu122 P5 (SPAdes) (version 2) | ecosystem: Host-associated > Arthropoda: Insects > Digestive system...
TCCGCCGGAGCTCTATCCTGCGGCGCGGCAAAAGCCATTAATAGTATGTCCAATTGATTGACAGATTATTCCATTTACACAGTTGCCGCGACACTCCCTCTCTGGCGGTTATAAGGCCGTATCCGGCGACTTTAACATCGGCACTGCTAATATATCCTCGGGTATATTAAAAGTCACCGGTAAGAAAGCCGGCGTTCTGATGGTATTTATCAGTTCATCCGCAGGATCAATACTTCCTAATATTTATCAAATCTATGACCCCGACAACCTTAGCCAATACACCCTGTTACAGGGCGGAGAGATTTTCTTCAGTGGTCCGGGGGCTCAGTCTAAACCTGTACCCGTAAGATATGACGCTCCGGCTAATCCTAGCGGTGTCACATGGAGCTCTATGAATGAAAGCGTTGCTACCGTCGATCCAACCAACGGAGTTATCACCCCGAAGAACATAGGAGCATGCATCGTCGTCGGCAGCTTCACGGATGAATGGGGCGTCGGCAGGGAGATTCACGTCCTGGTGGGCGTCGGAGCTCAATCAGGTGTAGATGACCTTAGCGTGCTACACAACCTCATACAGCAGGGTCAGGCGATCCTTGGCCAGCAACCCGCAACAGCTACCACAGCAAGCCTCAATGCCCTGCAAAACGCCGTAAACCAAGGCAGTTCCGTTATAGGCCAGGCCAGTCCTTCCGGCACAGATGTCCAAATGGCCATCGCAGACTTAATGAACGCCATTGGCGACATCACTGTAAAGTCGAATATAACCGTTACGCTTAGTCAACCTAATTTATACGATAAAATTCCGGTAGGTATTACTTATGACGATAACAGTGTCGCTGGCGGTTATAAGGCTGTATCCGGCGACTTTAACATCGGCACTGCTAATATATCCTCGGGTATATTAAAAGTCACCGGTAAGAAAGCCGGCGTTCTGATGGTAGGTATCAGTTCATCCGCAGGATCTATACTTCCTAATCTTTATCAAATTTATGACCCCGACAACCTTAGCCAATACACCCTGTTACAGGGCGGCGAGATTTACTTCAGCGGCCCGGGAGACCAGCCCAAGCCCGTACCCGTAAGGTATGACGCTCCGGCTAATCCTAGCGGCGTCACATGGAGCTCTATGAATGAAAACGTTGCTACCGTCGATCCAATCACCGGAGTTATCACCCCTAAGAATATAGGAGCCTGCATCGTCGTCGGCAGCTTTACGGATGAATGGGGAGTTGGCAGGGAGATTCACGTCCTGGTTAAAGTCGGGGTTTAGCCGGACGAGTTTATCAGCCCTAATGTATCCGCCGTCAGTTGCCACAATATTTTTCTGAAATCCGACGGGACCTTATGGACTTTGGGTGTAACAGGCAGTGGACAGCTTGGGGATGGGAAGACGGCTTAAAAACACAATCTCGGCGCAGGTTAAAGGCTTCATCGTATCTTTGAACTATGCAAATCCTCACTGCTCAATTGAAGTAGTGAGGATTTGCGGGAAGGAGAAGGCGCTATGGACGAGAAAAAAATTAAGTCCTTAATGACAAGGATCGCTGTCGGAATTCTTATCAGTATAGCCCTCGCTTTTACAGCGGAATGGTTGGTACTTATAATCGGCTACTTTATATCGAACTTTTTGTGTCAGCGCGATTATGAAATATGGATACAAAGTCACGGCGATAACCCAGGATTTTCTATAACATACACAATTGCTTGGGGTATGTGTTTGGTTAATGTCTTAGTCAGTGTTTTATTCAGCCTAGTCTTAAAAAGAAAGGGGGGCCTTAGAACAGTATATGCAATAATATTCGGAGTTGTTGCTATATCGGCGCTTTTTTGTCTGCCTTTTATACATCAGCCTGGGTCAAGTATGCTTCTTCGTACTCTCGTATGGCAAATAGCTAATATTATTTTATTCGCTTTTATCCAGATCTCAATATTCTGCGCTGGGCTTTTTGCCGCTGATTTACTCAGCATAAAGTATAAAAAAGCCGCTTTACTTATTTCATGGCTGCTATCCACAAGTCTTGGCTTAGGCATTTGCTGGCTTATCTGGCCCTTGATCAAAGTCTGACTTCGCCATAAATTTTGGCTCCGCCGGACAACGTTAGCACGGATACAGAGAAAGATAAGGCATTTTTATCCACTATAGCGTCCGAAATGTTATCGTTGCTGAAATTTCTTGTCTGACAGTCTCAAAATCAGGCATTGGATAGTCAGTACAGAAAGTTTAATCTCGGCCGGACGATGGCAATGTCTGTCAAAGGGGACTGAGTAGGCTCCATCATGGCAACAGGACAATCTATTCGACCCCAAAAGCTTGATTGCTTAGTGAATTTATACGGCAGGTCGTTTGTTGGCAGCACTACAATTAAAATTCCGAATGCTTCGCTATAAATATGCCCCGTGCGCCCCAGGAACGATAATCCACTCGTCTTTAGGCCGGTTGTACGTATGCTTTTCCCCGCGATTCTCGGTGCGCGTCCTGTTGCCCACCGCCGTCCCCGTGTAAACCAGATCGTTCACAATATTGCCGACGTTACCGCTTGTCCAAAAGGCGCTGTCATACTGCTTGATCCACCAACCGTGTTCAATGCCTTGCTTCATCTTGTACTCGGCGGGCGTCAGTAAGAACCTTAATGCCCATACGGGCCAGCGCCGCACCTAGGTTCAACGATACGGTTGTTTTTCCCACCCCACCCTTCTGGTTACATACGGCAATTATTCCTTTCATTGGTACACTCCTCGCTTTCTTTTTAATTTTGATTTGCGTAAAAAAATTGGACTAACGCGGCAAGCCCCGGATTTATCGGATTTTGTCGGTTAGTCCTATTATGACACATTCCTACCACAAAGCTGACAAGCCTCCCGTAAATCGTGTGCTTACTCCCGAGCAGGCGTTTGCGTTGTTGCGCAGCAGGGGTTACGAAATTATTAATCCTGATTCTGTTGCTTAATTGCTTACTATTTTAAGCAGCAAATGCCGACAATTTTGTACTGTCTATTTTGTTATGTGCTTTTTAGGGTGGCGCTTCTAACGTTGTTGTTTTCAAACTTTTATCAACCGCTTTATTATAATCATGGTAGGTAATATATTGAAAGTATTTAATTTGAGATTGGTATGATGTCTAAAAAGGTTGAACAAAAGCCTTATCTATGGTAAACTAATGAAAATATTACCTGGCGGAATACTGCGAAGTAAAAGGTGATACGCAGGAATATGAGCGCTGTATGGAAAAATCAAAGGAGTACAGATTCATTTCGAATGAGGATGACTGACAGCGGGCATTCTCTTGGGAACTGTCAAAAAATAAGTTGGACAGATAAGCGAGGGAATTTTTCGCTAGACAAGGAAGCAGGTTCCGCTCGTACCCAGAGGTACGGGCGGGTTCTGCTGACGCAGTATAGCGGAAAATTATCCGCTTAGATATCCAAGTTATTTGCGGACAGCTCCTTAGTAAAAGACAAACTACACGAAAGGCCGGCATATGTCACAGACCAAAATCATCATAAAGGGCGCGCGGGAGCATAACCTAAAGAACATCGACCTGGAGATCCCGCGCGATAAATTCATCGTGTTCACCGGGCTCTCCGGCTCCGGCAAGTCGTCACTGGCCTTTGACACCATATACGCGGAGGGGCAGCGGCGGTATGTGGAATCGCTCTCGTCGTACGCGCGGCAATTCCTGGGGCAGATGGAGAAGCCGGACGTCGATTTTATCGAGGGTCTGTCCCCGGCGATCTCCATAGACCAGAAGTCCACAAACCACAACCCGCGCTCCACAGTGGGCACCGTGACGGAGATCTACGATTATCTCCGGCTCTTGTTCGCGCGCGTGGGTATTCCGCACTGCCCCAAATGCGGCAAGGAGATCAAGCGGCAGACCATCGACCAGATCGTGGACCAGATCTGCGCGCTCAGGCCCGGCAGCCGCATACAACTGCTCGCCCCGGTTGTGCGCGCCAGAAAGGGCGAGCACGCGAAGCTCCTGGAGGACGCCAGGAAGAGCGGCTACGTGCGGGTGCGCGTGGACGGGCACATATACGAGCTGTCGAATATATCCGACGAGCTCCGGCTGGACAAGAACAAAAAGCACGACATCGAGATCGTGATAGACAGGCTCATCGTAAAGGAGGGCATGCAGAAGCGCCTCTCCCAGAGCGCGGAGACGGCCATGGGCCTCTCCGGCGGCCTGCTCGCCGTAGACGTGGACGGGGAGGGTGAGCTGGTCTTCAGCCAGAATTTCGCCTGTCCGGACTGCAACATCAATATCGACGCCATCGAGCCGCGTTCCTTCTCCTTCAACAACCCCGCCGGGGCGTGCCCGGAGTGCACGGGCCTGGGGGTTCAGATGAAGTTTGACGAGGACCTGGTCATCCCGGACAAGTCCCTCTCCCTGGCGCGGGGCGCGGTCTCCGTGCCGGGCTGGAACTCCGCCGGCGACTACTCCAGCACCACCTATTCCATGCTCAAATCCATCGCCGACGAATACGGCTTTGATATGAACACGCCCTATCAGGACCTGCCCGAGGGCGCCAAGGACGTCATTTTAAACGGCACGGGCGGGCACAAGATCACCATGCACTATTACAGCGGCGGGCTGGCGCGCAAATACGAATACGCCTACGAGGGCATACTCAACAACCTGGCGCGGCGCTATAAAGAGACCGGTTCCGACTGGATGAAGCAGGAATACGAGAAATACATGACCAACATCATCTGCCCCGTCTGCGGGGGCAGGCGCCTCAAGCCGGAGATCCTGGGGGTGACCGTGGGCGGCCTCAACATGGCGGAGGTCACGTCCATGACCATAATCGCGTTGAGGGACTTCTTCCGCGCCCTCGCGCTCTCCCCCACCCAGATGAAGATTGCGGAGATGATACTGAAGGAGATCAACGCCCGGACGGGCTTTCTGGTGGACGTGGGGCTGGATTACCTCACCCTGGCGCGCTCCGCCGGCACGCTGTCCGGCGGGGAGGCGCAGCGGATACGCCTGGCCACGCAGATCGGCTCCGGCCTCGTCGGCGTCGTGTACATCCTGGACGAGCCCAGCATCGGCCTGCACCAGCGCGACAACGACAAGCTGCTCAAAACGTTGCGTCATCTGCGCGACATCGGCAATTCCCTGATCGTCGTCGAGCACGACGAGGACACCATGCGGCAGGCGGATTTCATCGTGGATATCGGCCCGCGGGCCGGCCTGGGCGGCGGGGAGGTCGTCTTTGCCGGCAGCCCGCGGGACATCGTGAACTGCGAGGCGTCCATCACGGGGGCGTATCTGTCGGGCCGGCAGCGCATAGACGTGCCGGCGGAGCGCAGGAGGATCGGCGGCGATTTCATCCGCGTCATCGGCGCGGAGGAGAACAACCTCAAGTGCATAGACGCCGGCATCCCGCTGGGCGTGTTCACCTGCGTCACCGGGGTCTCCGGCTCAGGCAAGTCCTCCCTGATAAACGAGGTGCTGTACAAGCGCCTGGCCCGGGATTTAAACCGCGCCAAGCTCAAGCCCGGCAGGCACAGGGACATCGCGGGCGCCGAAAAGCTGGACAAGGTCATCAGCATAGACCAGTCCCCCATCGGGCGCACCCCGCGCTCCAACCCGGCCACCTACACCGGCCTGTTTGACCTGGTGCGCGACGTGTTCGCCCAGACGGAGGAGGCGAAGATCCGGGGCTACCAGAAGGGGCGCTTCTCCTTCAACGTCAAGGGCGGCCGCTGCGAGGCCTGCGCCGGCGACGGCATCATCAAGATCGAGATGCACTTCCTGCCGGACGTCTACGTCCCGTGCGAGGTCTGCGGCGGCAAGCGCTTTAACCGGGAGACGCTGGAGGTCCGGTTCCGCGGCCGGACGATCTCGGACGTGCTCAATATGACCGTGGAGGAGGCGCTGACGTTCTTTGAGAACCTGCCGCGCCTGCGCGATAAGCTCCAGACCTTAAACGACGTCGGCCTCTCGTACGTAAAGCTCGGCCAGAGCTCCACCACCCTCTCCGGCGGCGAGGCGCAGCGCGTCAAGCTGGCTACGGAGCTGAGCCGCCGCAACACCGGCAGGGCGCTCTACGTCCTGGACGAGCCCACCACCGGCCTCCACGCCGACGACGTCAAAAAACTCATCGGCATCCTGCAAAAACTGGCCTCCGGCGGCAATACCGTCGTCGTAATAGAGCACAACCTGGACGTCATCAAGACCGCCGATTACATCATCGACCTGGGCCCCGAGGGCGGCGACAAGGGCGGCCGGATCATCGCCGCCGGCACCCCGGAGGAAGTGGCGCAGTGCGAGGGTTCTTATACGGGCGAGTATTTGAAGAAAGTATTGAAGGCGTAGTGCTCTATCCGTCAAAATTTTGCAGAACGCTGTAGGGGCAGACCTTGTGTCTGCCCGTATCCCGGTGTCTGCCCGTATCCCGGGCGGAGACAAGCTCCGCCCCTACTATATTTTATCGCCGGATAATACAGTAATATTTGCATAGATGATTATGATCCTGCGCCTCAAATTGATATTCTTGAGTAGAAGGCAATTTTGGCGGCAATGACTGTATTTGAGGAATATAATTGCGAAACCCATATTAGCGGGTAAAGTCAAAAGACCCGCGTCCTGTAGGGGCGGACGACCCTGTCCGCCCGCCGGACCAGAGGTTTCCAATAATTGACGGGCAAACCGGAGCGCGCCGCAATCCGTCATTACAAGCGCCCATAACCTGAAGACCGCCTGACCGCCGACGCGCGAAGCAATCCAGCGCGCCGGACGCACGTCATATCAGGTTTATGCGCTTTGGTTCCAAATGGCTCAATATGGCGAGGCTGCGCTTACGCCGCATATCTAAAGACCTAAAGGGCAGATTGCAGGGGCAAGGGATCGGCGGCAGGCAGCCGATTCCGGCCTCTGGCCTGTAATTGGGGGTATCATATGAAAATCTTTCCGGCAATAGACATAAAGAACGGCGCCGTCGTCAGGCTGGCGCAGGGGCGCTTTGAGGACGAGACCGTCTATTCCGGCGACCCGGCCGGCGTCGCGTGGGGCTTTTATGAGCAGGGCGCGCGCAATATCCATGTGGTGGATCTGGACGGGGCCAAGGACGGCAAGCTCGCCAATTTTGATATCATCGGCGAGATCGCGGGGATCAGGGGCATGTTCATGGAGGCCGGCGGCGGCGTGCGCGATGAGGAGCGGATCAAGGCGTATCTGAACGCCGGCGTCGACAGGGTCATACTGGGCACCCTGGCTGCCCGGGACTTTGAGTATACTCGCCGGATGATCCAAAAATTCGGACGGGCCGTCGCCGTCGGCGTGGACGCCGCGGACAACCGCGCCGCGGCGCAGGGCTGGCTTGAGGACAGCGGCATAGACGCCTTTGAGCTGTGCCGGCGCTACAGCGATGCCGGCGTGTCCGCCATAATATACACGGACATCTCCAAAGACGGCATGCTGTCCGGCATAAACGCGGAGTTATACGGGCGGCTGGCCGATATGTTAAAATGTGAGGTCATCGCCTCCGGCGGCATCGCCGGCATGGACGATATCGCGGCTTTAAAGAAAACGGGCGTATCCGGCGCGATATTGGGCAAATCCATTTATTCCGGGGCGCTCAACCTGAAGGATGTGCTGGAACTTGCTGACAAAACGGATAATACCATGCCTTGACGTGCGGGCCGGGCGCGTCGTCAAGGGGATGAATTTTGAGGGCGTGCGCGACGTAAACGACCCCATGGAGCTGGCCGCCTTTTACAACGACGAGGGGGCGGACGAGCTGGTCTTTTACGACATCACCGCCTCGCACGAGGACAGGAAGCTGTTCACGGACGCGCTACGCCGCGTGGCCGGCGCGATATTCATCCCGCTGACTGTCGGCGGCGGCATAAACAGCCTCGAGGATTTTGACAGGGTCTTAAAGAGCGGCGCGGACAAGGTCAGCGTCAATTCCGGCGCGATAAAAACTCCCGCCCTGATAACGGAGGCCGCGAAGAAATACGGCAGCCAGTGCGTCGTCCTGTCCATGGACGTCAAGCGCGTGCGCGGGCGGTTCACCGTCTTCGCCAGGGGCGGGCGGGACGATACGGGTATCGACGCGGCGCGCTGGGCCGCGGACGGCGAGCGGCGCGGCGCAGGCGAGCTGGTGATCAACAGCATCGACACCGACGGCGTGAAGGACGGCTTTGACATAGAGATGCTTAACGCCCTGACGGCCGGGGTCTCGATACCCGTCGTCGCCTCCGGCGGGGCGGGGCGCATGGAACACTTCAAGCGGGTGTTCTGCGAGACCGGCGTCACGGCGGGGCTGGCGGCGTCTATCTTCCATTTCAGGGAAGTCAGGATCGGGGATCTGAAGCGCTATCTAAGCGGCGAGGGCGTGCCCGTGCGGATATAGGAACGCGGGGACGCGCTATCATAGGATATAAACTGGCGGACAGGGGCGCTGGCCCATACGGCCCCGGCTTTTTGATTCAGCGGCAAAACGGCGGGAGCAGAGCCCACGCCCTACAAGCGACTGCGTGTATGCCCAGGAAACGGTATGAAACGAACAACTGACGCCGCCCGTTTATGGAAAACGGGCGGCAAATCTTCGGGCGCGAATTTTAGTACATTTTGTAAATAGGTCCCCGTTGGGGACTATCGGAGGGTGCCAAGCTCTGATATTATTATTGCGTTGATACCGCGTCTGTTGAGCGCCGTCGGTTCTGGCGCGTTGATCTTATGAATTAAGATTGCACCGGGGATGTGGTATAATGTTAAGGCTGATCAACAGTAGTCCAGTGAACACTGACTATGGAATCGTCTTCGGAAAGGCGCGCATAAAATCGATAGCTTTTGAGGGAGACGATACGCTTCGGATTAAAACGGCCTACTTATTTCGGACTCAGGAGCACCGTTATCACAACGTATATTACAGCCAGTTGGATGAGGGCTGCGCCGGGACGGATATCGTGCTGGCGATTGAGCATTCGCTGGAAGAGATTTCCGTTAATTTCCACGGCAGTATGACCGACAGAATGAAGCGTGAGCTGCTTCAGGAAGATATGCTGTTTGTCGGGGAGCTCATACGGCAGGGTTATCGCCTGTATGTGCATTACTCCACAAAGAGAGAGGGGTATCTGATCATCGCGAAACACGTCACCACAAAAAACATCTATTTCTTTCAGCGGTATTTCTAATAGATTTAGAGTGTCGGCGAAAGTTAAGTGAGCTTTGCCGATAGTCTATATCTATTAGAGCGATCTGATAGATAGTCACCCCCCTTCTGCGCTTCCCTTGCCCTATCCGGGCAGGCGGGGCGCTTTTTTGTATATTGCGCTAAATCTCGGCCGGGATAAAGCTCACTTCCCTATTGGCGGCGAAGAAATACAGGACGCATTCCGAGACGCGCAGCCCAAGCGATTTCTCCAGCGCGCGGCGGTAGACGGACATCTGCAGGCCGTAGCGGCGTTTCGCGTCCTCGGCGCCGGACACATCCCGGCTGAGATGGCCGGTCTTGTAGTCCACCAGCACGATGCCGCCGGCTTCCTCAAAAAAGCAATCAATTATGCCGTGCACAAGGACTTCGCCGCCCTCGGCCCCGGGACCCGCAGCGGCGTAGAGACGGCTCACCGGCAGGGCTATGACGAAGGGCGCCTCCTTTTTCACGCGCGGGCTTTCGCGCATGCGGCCGGCCAGCGGCGTGCCGAGAAACGCCAGCACTTTGCCTACCGGCACGGCGGCGGTCTCCTCGCCCGTGAGGACGCCGGAGCGAAGGCACCACTCCAGCAGGGATTCGATATCGGCGCGGGTCTTGTGGACGCCCAAATCCAGATGTTCCATGACCGTGTGCAGGATCGTGCCGCGCTCCGCCGCCGTAAAGCTCTTGCGGCCGGATAAAAACGCGGGCCTCGCCGCGCTTCCCCCGGAGGTTTCGGGGAGGATTTGCCCGGAAGCGTCAGATGACGCCGCGCGTATATCCGGCTGAACGCCCGCCGGCTGTAGCTGCCCGGAATCGCCGAAGAGCTCCGCGTGATAAAAGCGTTTGATCTCGCTTATGGACAGTTTTGAATGGACCCTGGTCAATCCCGCATGCGGGTAACGCCAGGCGAACGGGCTTTCAGACGGGACGGAGGCGGGGCTATCAGTAAACTCTTCCGAAGGGCAAGCCGGCGGCGGCTCCGGGGATGCCGCGGGGATGCCGCGCTTTATATCATTAAGGCTGCTGTTGAAGGGGATGATTGAAAAAACGAAGCCGCTGCCTGGTGCGCCTTCTCCGCATGATTCCGGCATGTCCGGCGTGTCCGCCGCGCCCAGCGCGCGCGCGAAGCCCGGATGCCCTTCTATGGCCATGCGCACGTAATCCAGCAGGCTCCCCGCCTTTGACATGCGGCTCACCGTTACGGCACCCCCGAACAGAGCCGCCCGGCGCGCGGATTCGGCCAGATTTTTGAAGTCCTTGCAGATACCGGAGAGAACGAGGTGTTCTTTTGCGCGGGTCATGGCGACATAGAGCACCCGCAGCTCCTCCTCGAGGCTCTCCCGGGCGGCTTTGCGCGCGATGGCCAGATGGGAAAGCGTCGGGTATTTTACGCGCAGGTCCGTGTCCACGTATTTCATGCCGAGGCCGAAATCCCTGTCAAAGATGACGTCCGCGCGCGCGTCCGCGTTGTTGAATCCCCTCCCGAGAGCGCTGACGAACACGACGGGGAACTCCAACCCCTTGCTCTTGTGGATGGTCATGACCCGCACCAGGTCGGCGTTCTCGGCGCCGGCGCGCGCCTCACCCTCCCGGACATCGAGCTTTCTCAGTTTTTGTATATACTGCACAAAATGAAAGAGGCCGGTGTAGCTGGTTTTCTCGTAGCGCGCGCCGTATTCCGCCAGTTTGCGCAGGTTGGCCTGCCGCAGTTCCCCGGAGGTGAGCGCGCCGACGCAGTCGTAATAGCCTGTCTCCGCGTACAGATAGTCAAACAGCGCGGAGATGGGCGTGAAGACGGCCTTTTCACGCCATTTTTCAAGCTTTTTGAGGAAGGCGGCCGCCTTTGCGCGCAGGGAAGTATCTTCCCCGGATTCCGCGTAGCCCCCGAGGGCGTGGAAATACTGGACGCCGCGGTCAAAACGGCGTATCATGAGCAGCTCATTGTCATTGAACATGGCGATGGGGGAGCGCAAAACAGTGACCAGATGCCGTTCCTGGAGCGGGTTGTCGATGATCTGCAACAGGCTCAGCGTCACCGACACCTCCAGCGCGTCAAAAAAATTGCGCTCGCTCTCCGAATAGACCGGGACGCCCTGTTTCTGCAGGAAGTCCGCTATGGCCAAGGCCGCGCCCCCTGTGCGCGTCAGGACCGCGATGTCCCTGAACCGGGCTAACCTGTAGCCCCCGGAGCCGGCGTCGTATACGTGCAGGCCGTTTTCGGCGGCGGTAAATTCCTTGATCCTGCGCGCGATAAACGCGCATTCGGACTCGATATCCGCCGATTCCGCCGCGTCGGCCTCCCCGTCCGCCTCGGGCGTATCGGGCGGGCCTTCGGCGTCTTCGTCCTGGTCCGGCTCATACGCCGCCGCGCCCTCGAGGATCGCGATCTCCGCGCCCCCCGCGACATTCATGCCCCGCGGGGCCGGCGGGAAAACGGCCCCGGCGCGCAGGGCACTGCTCTCGCTGTAATCGACGCCCCCAAAGTCCGCCTTCATGAGCCGCGAGAAGATGTAGTTGACCGCGTCCAATACCGCCGCGCGGCTGCGGAAGTTTTGAGAAAGGTCTATCCTGAGGCCGCCGTCTGGGAAGCGCCCACCCGAAAACGCGCGGTACTTGCGCATGAATATGGCCGGCTCGGCTCGGCGGAACCGGTATACGCTCTGCTTGACGTCCCCCACCATGAACCGGTTGGCCCCGCCCTCGTGTGAGACGGCGTTCAGGATCAGCTCCTGCAAGGGGTTGGTGTCCTGATATTCGTCGGTGATTATCTCAAAAAAGGCCCGGCGCAGTTCCAGCGCGGCGGGGGAGGGAATGACGGGGCCGTCTTCGGACGTCTCGTCCAGCAGGATGCGCACGGCGTAATGCTCCAGATCCGCGAAATCCACCGCGTTGCGCCGGCGCTTTTCCGCGGAGAACATGTCCCCGAACCGCTCCGCCAGGTATAAGAGCTCCGCGGCGGCGGGCCGCGTTTTCCTGAGCTCATCCGATACCGTTTCCGGCGGCCTGCTGAAAAACCCGGCCTTTAAATCAGTCAATACGCCTTTGACAAAGGCTTCCCGCGCGTATTTTGCGGCCGCCGCGAGCCGGACGTCCGTGCCCTTTCTCCTTGGGACCAGCCGTCCGGGCACGTAGGTTTTAAAGAGCTCATGCAGCCCGGCGTACGACGGCTCCGCAAGGGACAGCGCCCGCGCCGCGAAATCCCTGTCATACCGGAGCGCGGGGGCGTATTCCGCAGGGCCGCCCTCAAAAGCGCAGACGGCCAGGGCGCTCTCCGCGCCCGCAAGCGCCCCCTCGAGCTCCTCCCGCGCGCACGCCAGTACATATTTGATTATGCCCGGCCCGGCCTCCGGGCCGTCCGCCCCGGCGTATCGGGCGGCGGCGCGCTGCGGCCAGGGGAAGCCCGCGAGAAACTCATGGGCGCGCAAAACCAGCGCGCGCAGGGCGTCGTCGCCGACTTTGACGCCGCCGTAGGCGTCCACGAGGTTCAGGAAGGCGGCGTTTTGCTCCGCGCCGTATTCCTCCTCAAACAGCGCGCCCATAACCTCCGTTTTTATAAGCTCCGTCTCCGATTCGTCGGCGACTTTAAACGCCGGGGCCACGTCCGTAAGGAAATAATAATCGCGCAGGACCTGTGAGCAAAACGCGTGTATCGTCGTGATCCTCGCCCTCTGGATGAGCGCGGCCTGCCTGTGGAGATTGGCGTCGTCCGGCGTTTTTTCCAGCATCCCGGCCAGCGACGCGGCGATGCGCCTTTTCATCTCGTCCGCGGCTGATTTTGTGAACGTGACGACTAAAAGCCTGTCTATATCGACAGGCTTTGAAGGTTCGGTGATCAGCTTTATTATGCGCTCGACCAGGACGGCCGTTTTGCCGGAGCCGGCGGCGGCGGAGACCAGCACGCCGCGCCCGCGCTCAAGGACCGCCCGCCGCTGTTCAGGCGTAAAATTCTCAAAAGGCATCGTCGTTCGGCAGTCTCTTATTCGGCGGTCTCTTTATCGGGCTTGCCCTTTTCCGCCGTCGCGGGCGCGGCGCTCGGCGCCCTTTCGACAAAGCTTTTGCGGACAGGGATCCTGACGCTCTTGTTCGTGCCGAATTCGACGATGAAGCAGTCGTCGGTTATGGAGGATATCGTTCCGTACATGCCGCTGGCGGTTACCACACTGTCGCCGACGGCGAGGGCGGCGCGCCTTTCGGCCGCCTTTTTTTCGCGCCGCCTGGGCAGATAAAACATGAGCACGAACAGCACGCCCATAAAGAGGATTAAAAAGAGGTTATAGCCGGAGACGAGGCTGGCCGGCTGCTGTGGCTGGGCGGAACCCGGCTGCTGGGCCTGCGTGGAACCCGCCTGCTGGGCCTGGTTTCCGCCGGCCTGGGCGCCCGTGGCCTGTGACTGCCCCCCGGAAGCGCCCGGGTTGATCACGGTATTCTGATCCACAACGCCGCTCTGGGCGTTTGCGTTAAATAACGGAAGGGCCGCCCCGTTTAACGAAAAATACATGGAAACATCTCCTCTGCGTATGACACAGCATGTATTATACAGGAACGGAACCGGTTTGTCAATTTTTATGAAATCAGGACTCAAAATCCCCCGGCTTCATGCTTTCCAGCTTTACCGCGGCGTTCAGCGCGATCTCCATCATGTCCACAAAGGCGTTCTGCCGGACCTCCGAAGACACCTCCTCGTGCGTGACGATATTGTCGGAGACGGTCAGCAGGCACGCCGCCCTCCCGCCGAGGACCCTGGCCGTGGCGAACAGCGCGAAGGATTCCATCTCCGTGGCTATGGCGCCTGTGCTCTCCCGCACGCGCAGGTAATAATCGTCCCGCGTGCTGTAAAAGCAGTCCCCGGAATGGATCGGGCCCTTGATCAGCGCAATGTTCAGCTCCGCCGCCGCCTGTGTAATCGCGCCGTTGAGGACCGGCGAGGGATAAGTCACTTTGTCGGCGCAGCCCGCCATCACCTCATAAAACGTGGACTCGCTGTGGGATTCCGTCACCAATACAGTGTCGCGGCACTTGAGCTCTGGGATGTACGCCCCGCACGAGCCCACGCGGATTATGTTCCTGACGCCGTAAAAATCAAACAGTTCATAAGAATATATGCCGATCGACGGCATGCCCATCCCGGAGCCCATGACCGATACGCGCGCGCCCTTGAACATCCCGGTGAAGCCCAGCATGCCGCGCACGCCGTTAAAGCGCGCGGGGCTTTCCAGATATGTCCTGGCGATAAATTCCGCGCGCAGCGGGTCCCCCGGCATGAGGACCGTCCCCGCTATCTCGCCTGATTTCGCCTCGTTGTGAGGCGTCGGCACGTTTCTTGAGTGGTCCATAATTCCCTCCCGCGAGTCATTATTGTATACATGCCAATTATAGCGCGGATGCGCTGTACTTTCAATTTATGTATCTGTTGATGCGCGCGGCTCAGCCCTTTTCATCCCGCAGTGTCTGCCTGTTCTCGTAGAGGACCTCCAGGATGTTTTCGAGATAGCTCTCGGTCTCGCGGGCTTTCTTGACAAAGTCGTCGAGGGCGGAGCGCACGGTGTTTTCCACGGTGGCGAGGATATCGTCGGCGTATACGTAGGCGCCCATGCGCATCTCCCTGGCCTGCTTCTTGGCGTCGTCCATGATCTCGCGCGCCTGCTCCTCCGCCGCCTTTGTCACGGCGTGCTCGTTGACGAGCTCGGCGGAATGGATCTCGGCCTCCCTTATGACGGTGAGGGCCTTGCTCTTGGCCTCCTCAATGATGCGCTCGTGGTCCTCGACGATGCGCTGGGCCTGCCGCATCTCGTTGGGCAGGTTGAGGCGGATATCACTTAAAATATCGTATATCTTATCCCTATCGACCGATATCCTCTTGGAGAGCATATTCGCCTTTCCGTTTTCAAGCAGATCCTCGAGTTCCTCAATGTAATTCAGCAGCGATTCCATACGGTTCTCCTTTGTCATCGGTTTTTGGTTTGATAATTTTATTTTTTTATTAATTTTTTATTCAGTTCTGCCAGAATATGCGCGTCGACCATGCCGGAGACGTCCGCGCCGAAAGCGAACGCCTCCTTGACGATTCCGGAACTGACGTACATATGCTGCGGGGCGGAGGGGATGAACAGCGTCTCGATACTGTCCGCGCCCGGCTCAAAGCCGCCGTTGTCCAGGCCGCGGCTCGCCAGCGCCACATTGAGCGCCGCCTCAAAATCGGCCGCGCCGCGGACGCCGCGCAAAATTACGGAGGCGCCGCACTCCTTCGCGAAATCCCATTGCAACCCGGAAAACATCCTCACGCTGACGTTGGGCAGATCCCTGGTGAGAAACCGCAAATGCCCCACGCGCTCCTCGGCGGAGAACAGGTATGTCTTCTCCACATTGTGGAGCACGCCCAGGACCAGTTGATCGAACAGGCGCGCGCCGCGTATTATGATATCCAGATGACCGATTGTCGCGGGGTCAAAACTGCCGGGGAAAACAGCCTTCATCAAAACGCTCCAGCCCTCTTAAACTACGGTATACATTCCAAGCCGCGCCGCGCCGTACCGCTTCTGTTTTATCAGTTCAAAGGCGGGGTTTTCCGGCAATTCCGTTCCGGACGCCTCTTCCACGGCCACCAGCGCGCCATGATTCAACAGCGCCGGCAGCGCCGCCGCTATCGCGTCCACCGCCCGCGCGGCCAGCCCCATAGAATACGGGGGGTCGATGAAGACGACGTCAAACCCGGGGCCCGGCCCGGCGGCCAGCTTTTTCAGCGCGTCCAAAAAGTCCATCCGCATTATTGACGCCCCCCCGGCCAGTTTTGTGTGCCCGAGGTTCCTTCTGAGCGCGGCCTCGCATTGGCGCGAACTGTCCACGAACACGCAGCTTAACGCGCCGCGGCTCAGCGCCTCGATGCCGTTGGCGCCGGACCCGCAGAACAGATCCAAGAATCTCGCGCCGGCCACCCTCCCGCCCAGCATACTGAACAGCGCCTCGCGGGCCCTCATGGATGTCGGCCTCGTCGCCAGCCCGGGCGGCGCAAAGAGGGCGTGCCCCTTCGCGGATCCGGCTATGACCCTCATGCGATCCCCCTTGACCGTATCGTCGATTCCAATATATATATTATAACAAGCTTTTTTTGGTATGTAAATATTTTGTAAATATTTTTTGTTTAAATTTGTCGATTGTTTTTATGTGTTTTTATGCCTATCTTTCCAATGTTTTTATTGACAAAGCGGTTGAAAGAGGCGGGGAATGTGTAGTATAATAAGCGGAACGGATATCGCCCGATAATACAGCGAAAAATATTATAGAAAAACGTAGGTCTTGACAATGAGCGCGGATTTGAATTTGAACGTGAACTCCCCTGATTTGAACGGGAACCCCTCTGATTTGAACGTAAACTTCTTTGATCAGATAATCGGGAATATAGAAAAGGTCATCGTCGGCAAAAAGGACGCCGTGGAGCTGGCGCTCATCGCGCTGGTCTGCGGCGGGCACGTTTTGATAGAGGATCTGCCGGGCATGGGCAAGACGATGCTCGCCTCCTGCCTGGCGAAGTCGCTGGACTGCTCCTTCGGCAGGATACAGTTCACGCCGGATCTGCTCCCCTCCGACATCACCGGCTTCAACATGTACGATATGGCCACAAACCGCCAGGTTTTATGCGCCGGGAGCATCATGCGCCAGATCGTCATCGCGGACGAGATCAACCGCGCCAGCCCGAAAACGCAATCGGCGCTGCTGGAGGCGATGCAGGAAGGGCAGGTCACCATCGACGGCCGGACGATACTGCTGCCGAGCCCGTTTATGGTGCTCGCCACGCAGAACCCGATAGAGTTCGCGGGCACGTATCCCCTGCCCGAGTCGCAGCTAGACCGGTTTATGCTGCGCATTGTGATGGGCTACCCGACTTTTGACGAGGAAATGCAGATACTGTCCCGCCATCAGTCGCGGGGCGAGGAGAACGGGGCGGATATCGGGGCCGTGGCGTCCGCGCAGGACGTGCTGCGCCTGCGGCGCGAGCTCGCCCGCGTTGTGGTGTCGGACGGGATCAAGCAGTACATAATTGATATCGCCGCCGCCACCCGCTCCCATCAGGCCGTCGATCTGCCGGTGAGCCCCAGGGGTTCCATCGCGCTGCTGCGCGCGTCGATGGGGTGCGCCCTTTTGCACGGGCGCGATTACGTCCTGCCGGACGACGTCAGGCGCCTGACGGTGTCCGTGCTGGCGCACAGGTGCCTGCTGTCGCCCGCCGCCTTGGCCAAGGAGACGCTGGCCGAGGACGTTTTGAGCGGGATACTGAATACGCTGCCCGTGCCCCTGGCGTCATGACCAGGCGCGGTTTCGGACTTTTTATATTGATATGCGCCTCTGCCGTCGGCCTGTTCGCGACGGGCAACACCGATTTTCTGACGGCCTCCGTCGTGTTGGCCCTGCTGTTTGCGATATCGTTTCTGACGGCCGTCATCGCGCGGCCCGTTTGCAAACTGGAGACGGACGAATTCAGCGCGCCGCGCGCCAAGACGCGCTCGGTGCGCGTCGTGGTCGGCAACCGCGGCCTTTTGCCGGCCTTTCGCTATAGAATCAAACCCGCGCTCTTGAAAGAGGGCGAAGAGATCGCCCGCCTCGGCGGGCAAACGTGCGACATCCCAGGGGGGCGGGGCCGCGTCTATAACTTTGAGCTCCAAGTCACCTGCCCGCACCGCGGTGAGTACGCCGTTGAGGCGGGCAGGCCCGGCAGCGAGGATTTGTTCGGCTTCTTCCGCTTTAAGCGCGCCTCCTGCGCGCCGCTTGTGATACTGTCGCTGCCGGGGCTTATAAAGAGCCCGCGCCTGCCCGGGGAACTGAACGCCAGCACCGCGAACGGGGATTCAAACGGCAGGCGCGGGGGGCCTTCGGGCGAACAGCAGCCCGAAACCCGCAATTATCAGACGGGCGACCCGATGCGCTCCATACACTGGAAGCAGTCCGTGCGGCGGAAAAAGCTGGCGACGCGTCTGCGCGGGCGTATTTCGGAGCCGGAGTATATGCTGCTGCTGAACACGGAGCCGCTGGCGGACGCGGATACGGGCGGCGGTCATAAGGCCGCATATGAGGAGGAATATGAGGACGCCATGTGCGAATGCGCCCTGAGCGTGGCGTACACGCTGCTGTCGCGGCGGTGCAGCGCCGCGCTCATGCCGTGCGGACTGCACCGCTCCTCGCCGGAGGCCCTGCCGGAATACGCCCGCGCGCTGGCGTCCCTGGCGTTTGACGGCCCGGCGGACGCCGCGGTGCTGTCGACGCTGATGCGGGAACGCAACGTCCCCGATACCATGTTCTATATCTCCGCCGCGTATGACGCCGGCGGCGATGTGAGCTCCCTTTTGAAACAGATAGAGGCGCGCGGCTGCAAGGTCGTCCGCCTGTGCCCCCAGCCGTTTTGCGGCGAGGACCTGCGCTTGTCCGGCTTCGCGCCGTACCCGCCGGCAGAGCCGGCCGATAATTAAAACGGAATAAACGATTATGGAAAAAACAAATGTAAGCCAAATAATAAACGGCCTCATGGAGACCCTGTGCTGTATGCTCATCGCCTCCGGGATACTGTACGCCGTCTTCAAGATCATGGGCCCCGCGCACACCTGGGCCTTTATCGTCATGCCGGTCGTATTCGTGAGCTTCCTCGCGCTCGTCGCCCGCATCAGGTTTGTCCTGCTGTGGCTGGTCTGTTTCGCGGGCGGCCTCGTGATATCGCTGGGGGCCTACGACGCGGCGCAGAGTTTTGTGTACATGTGCCTCCGCTTCTTTACCTGGTGGATAGGCATGAGGATGCCGGACGGCTACGAATTCGGCGCGGGCGCAGCCCTCGCGGCGCTCTGGCTCACCGCGTTCGCCGTCACGTTCACGCTGTGGCTCTTCATGAAGGTCTTCCGGAACGTGATATTGCTGGCGTTTTTGTGCGCGCTGCCGATCGTCATCGTCTCCACGTATGTCATCGGAGGGCATTACGTCTCTATCCTGCTTATCGCCGCCGGCGTCATCATCTTGGCGGCCCGGCCCATAAAGGATCCGGCGAAGGCGCGCAAAACGCGGCCCGAAAAAACTCTAAAAGAAATCCCAACGGGACCACCAACAAAAGCGGCGTTCTCATTCTCCGCCGCCCAGACGATGATGATGGCGCTTCCGGTCGTGCTGGTCTGTGTCTTTTTCGGCGCGCTGACGGCGAACGCCGACGCCGGTGCGCTGCGCAACACGCGCCTCTCCAACAAACTGATCGATATATTTGACGAGCTCAAGTACACGTTTCAATATATAACGACGGGCGATTACGGGGTTTTATGGGTGGGGGGCAACCCATCCTACGCGGCGCGCCTGGGCGGACCCAACGAGTTCACGGGCAGCACCCTCGTCCTGTCCGTCACGACGGACACACCCGCCCTGATGAAGGGCGCCACATACGATTATTACAGCGGCCACGGCTGGACGAGCACGCTGGATGCCGCCCCCGCGCCCGGAGCGCCGGGCCCGGGCGGGTTCACCGGCTACGCCGGGTGGTCCGTGGGGGCGCTGCCCCAGCCGGGTTCGGGCGGCACGCTTTCCCCGTTCGTGCTCAGCGCGCAAGCGCAGGTAACAATGCATTACCCCATCGACAGGCTGGTCTACTGCTATGGGCTCATAAACCAGTTTTCCTCGGGCGAAGGCGTCGTGCCGGCGGTTCAGCCCGATTCCTCGCTGCTGGCCGATCAGACCCTGAAGGACGGCTTCCGGTATGCGTTTTCCTCGCTCATACTGGACAGGGAGCGGCCGGGTTTCGCGGAGACGGTCAATTCGCTGCAGATACCCGCGCAGCCCCCGCCTTACCGGCTGAGGCAGAACGCCTACGGGAGGCGCGGCGGGACGTCCGGCCAGTACGGCTCGTATTACAGGGGGCGCGGCGCGGCGGCGATCCAGTCCGCTGATTCAAATTATTCATATTACAGGCAGGACGCGCCGCCCATACAATTGGACGATGCCGTCTGGGATTACAGGCCGTCCGATACTTCGTTCGAGGCTTTATCCGGCGTTTTATCCAGCGATTTATCCGTCGCTGTGTTCAAAAGCGCGGCGGCCGCTCAGTCCGCGGATTCAAATTATATATATCGGGATACGCAGCCCGCGCAACTCAGCACATCCGATACAAACAGCGCGCCGCCGGAAATTTCATTCGGAAGGTTGTCCGGGATTCCACCCCAGGCTTCATCCGATACCGCGCCCGATACCCCGCCCGATAACACGCCCAGCCGGAGCGATTATACGCGCTATACGCGGCTCCCCTTCAACCGCTCATCCTACAGCGATCTCATGAGCGTCTGGGCGATGGCCAATGAGATCACCGCCGGCAAGGCGGGCAAGTACGATAAAGCCCTGGCGCTGGAGAGCTGGCTCCGGGCGAATACCACGTACACGCTCGAGCCTGACACGCCCCCCGCCGGCAGGGATTTTGTCGCGTATTTCCTGGAGACGCGGCGCGGCTACTGCGTTTATAACGCCACGGCAATGGCGGTCATGGCGAGGATGATCGGCATACCCTCGCGCTATGTCACCGGCTACGGGCTTGTGGCCGACGGCCCCGGGCGCTATAAGGCCACGACGGGTACGGCGCACGCGTGGGCCGAACTGTATTTTGACGGGGTGGGCTGGGTGACCTTTGACCCCACCGGCGGCAGCGCCAATTACGTGAACATCGCGGCGCAGACAGACGCGCCGGCGCCGGCCGACGGCGCAGGGCCCGATCAGGACGCGGTCTCCAGCATCACTTCATTGGATAAGGCGGACACGGCGAACACCGCGGCGCCGGGCCAGGGGCAATCCGCCGCCGGGGGCGCGCCCGCGGGTAAGTTCAGGCTCATCGCCGCGGTGCTGGTTATAGCGCTGGTCTTATCCGCGGCCGCCGTATTCCTGTTCGCGATCCGGCCGCGCCGGAGGGCCCGGAACAGCCTATCTGCCGACAGCGAGGCCCTCGAAAGGCTTTTCAGGGATATCAGGGCCGCGATAGCGGCGCTGGGCTACAGGCAGCTCGAGAGCGAGACGATCCTGCTGTACGCCGGCCGCGTAACCTCGGGGTTAAAGCTGGAGGGCGGCGGCCTCAACAAAACGGCGGCAGATATCTGCGCGCTGCGCTACGGCGGCCGCGCCCCCTCTCCGGAAGCGCTGCGCTCCGCGGCGGATTTGCGCGGGCAGCTCGACGGAATATCGCGCGAGCGTTTGGGCAAAGTAAAATATCGCCTTAATAAAATATTAAACAACCAGGTGGTGCGTCAATGGGCAAATCCCTCGTATTGGCTGAAAAACCCTCGGTAGCCCGGGAAATCGCGCGGATCCTCGGCTGCAGGCAAAACGGCGAAGGGTGCGTCATCGGCGAACGTTACATCGTCACATGGGCCCTGGGGCATCTCGTCACCCTGGCCGACCCGGAGGATTACGACAAGGCGTACAAAACCTGGAGCCTGGAATCGCTGCCGATGCTGCCGAAAAAGATGCAGCTCGTGGTAATCAGGGAGACATCTAAACAGTACGGCATCGTGCAGAATCTGTTGAAGCGCGCCGACGTCTCCGAGGTCATCATCGCCACAGATTCGGGCCGCGAGGGCGAGCTCGTGGCACGCTGGATACTCATGAAGGCGGGCTGCAGAAAGCCCGCGAAGCGGCTCTGGATATCCTCGCAGACCGACAAGGCGGTGAGGGACGGCTTCAAAAACCTAAAGCCCGCCGACGATTATTACAACCTGTACCTCTCGGCCGAGGCGCGCGCCGAGGCGGACTGGCTCGTGGGCCTCAACGTCACCCGCGCGCTGACGTGCAGGCACAACGCGGGGCTCTCCGCCGGGCGCGTGCAGACGCCCACCCTCGCCATGATCGTGGCCAGGGAGCAGGAGATCAGGGTCTTTACCCCCAGGGATTATTACACCGTAAAAGCGCAGTTCGACGGTTTTTCCGCCACATGGGCGGGGAATAACGGCCAGTCGCGCCTGTCGGAAAGGCGGGAGGCGGAGGCCATACTCCAGAGGGTCAAAGGGAAAACCGGCGTGGCGGTGTATGTGAGCAGGCAGTATAAGCAAAAAGCCCCTCCCGCGGCCTATGACCTGACGGAGCTGCAAAGGGACGCGAACCGCAAATACGACTATTCGGCCAAGGAGACCCTCTCGATAATGCAGGCGCTGTACGAGCGGCATAAACTGCTCACATACCCGCGCACCGATTCAAGGTATATCACGGACGACATCGTCCCCACCCTGCCGGACCGCCTCAGGAGCATAGCGGTCGGCGATTACAGGACGGCGGCCCTGTCGCTGTACAAATCGCGCCCGCTGTCCACGCGCTGGCTCGTGGACAACGGCAAGGTGAGCGACCACCACGCCATCATACCCACCGACGAGCCGGTCAGCCTTTTGAGCCTGACGCGGGAGGAGCGGAACGTGTACGATCTGGCGGTCCGCCGGTTCCTGGCGGTGCTGTCCCCCGTATTTGAATACGAGGAGACAAAGCTGACGATTTCCGTGGGCAAGGATCAATTCTACGCAAAGGGCACAATAGTCAGATCGCCGGGCTGGAAGGCTGTGTACGGGCAGGACGCGCCCGACGAGGACGAGGAAGATTCCGATATAAAGGCCCAAACGCTGCCGCAGATCCGCCAGGGGAGCCGGCTGGAGGTGCGATCGTGCGCAATCGAGTCCGGAAAGACCAAGCCGCCCGCGCGTTATAATGAAGCCACCCTGCTCACCGCCATGGAAAACCCGGGCGACAAGCAACTGAGCGACGAGATACGCGCCGTCTTAAAGACCACGAGCGGGCTGGGCACGCCGGCCACCCGCGCCGACATAATAGAAAAGCTGTTCGCCTCATTTTATATAGAGCGCCGCGGCAAGGAGATCGCGCCGACGTCAAAGGGCATACAGCTCGTGTCCATAGTCCCGGAGGACCTGAGATCCGCGGAGCTTACGGGGAAATGGGAACAGGAGCTGGCGCTCATCAGCAAGGGCAAATCAAGGAGCGACGTATTCCTGGCGCAGATGCGGGATTACACGTCAAAGCTCGTCTCCGCCGTCGTCGCCAGCGACGCGAAATACGTACACGACAACCAGACATGGGAAAAATGCCCCGAATGCGGCAAACTGCTGCTCGAGGTAAACGGCAAAAAAGGGGTGATGCGCGTCTGCCCGGACCGCGAGTGCGGATACCGCAAGAACATATCCATGCAGACCAACGCGCGCTGCCCCAATTGCCATAAAAAGCTGGAGCTGCGCGGGGAGGGCGATAAGCGCATGTTCGCGTGCGTCTGCGGCTACAGGGAGCGGCTCTCGGATTTTGAAAAGCGCCGCCAGGGGACCGGAGCCACAAAAAGCGAGGTGCGGGATTACCTGCTCACCCAAAATCAGCGGAACGATGCCGCCGGGGAGTCCGCGCTGGCGCGGCAGCTTGCGAAATGGAAAGAGCAAAACCCGAACGGCGCCGCCGGCCGGTAGCGCGCGGGCCGGCGGTATAAGGCAATCTCTATTAACTTCACTATCAGTCATTGCGAGCGAAGCGAAGCAATCCAGTATACGCATGAACTGGGACTTCCTGGATTGCTTCGTCGCTCCGCTCCTCGCAATGACGGGTTTATAGAGGTTGCCATAAAAGGCTTTCATATAGGCAATCGCTTTTGTAGCGATTGCCTTTTTGCGTCCAGACCTTCGGTCTTGCCGTTGGCGCAGGACAACAGCATAGAGTTTGCGCCCGTAAGCTCGTACGGCAGTTTTTCGATCTCGGTTCCAACCTAAAGCTGTCATCTCATATATATGCTCATTGCAGCCCCCCAAGCCGGTTGTACGGGCCAGACGGTTCAGGGCGCCACAGGTGCGCGTCAGCTCGTACTTATCCCGCCCGCCCCCGCCTGTTCCCGCCTCAAATTTTAGGCACGACGATAAGGGGAAACAGTATCAATAAGGCGCGGCGGGGCGCATATCATTTAATAGACATCTAAATAGACATCTAATAAATATCATCGTAAAAACGGGCTGAAAGGAGACCGGAATGAGCGCATTGCTGAACGGAAAGCTGAAATATCTGTTCCTGGTTCCGATAATCATTTTGATCGCGTTCGCGCTGTTCTTTGAGCACGCGTACGCGGAGATACAGCGCGAGATACTGTCTGAAAAGCTGGTCGACAAGGAAAAGGAATTGGAACTGATCGCCGGCATGACCGACAAGTACGTTGAACGGGATAAAGACTGGGGTTCATATGATTACGCGGCGGATATCGCCGTATTGATAGAGGATATCGACGCGATGCCCAACGTTTACGCGGCGCTGTACGACGAGAATCATAACCTGTTGTCCAAAAGGCTGGGCGAGGCCGACAGCAGGCTCCTCAACCCGTTTAACTCGCCCGATTTTGTAAACGCCGTCGGGCGGAGCGAAGCGGGCGGACTGACGGTTCCGTATGACAAGGGCGACGGTCAGCCGCCCATCCCGATGTATTGCTATTTCAGATGGGTGCCGTCGGACCCGTCCGCCGGCAACCGCCTGCTGCTTGTGAACGGCGTGTCGCCGGAGAGCGTCGTGACCAAGCCGGAGGGGTGGCTCGCGGCCGGCATGGCCGCCCAAACGGCGGTCACCTTCCTGATCAACATGGGGTTTGTCGTCATGCTGTGTTCCCTGGGCCACGTCTATAAATCGCGGGAGGGGAAGAAATGGAGGGGGCCGCAATGATCCAGTCCATGCACATCGTGAACGCGGTGCTGCTCGCCTCGTTTGGCGCGCTCGCCCGGCTCCTAAACCATAAAGATACAAAGGCCATGGGGATCGCGGGCATGATCTCCGGGTGCTTTGTGGCCGCGTTCACCGGCGCGATGGTGCACTTCCTTTCCGAATACTGCAAATGGGACGTGAACCTGGGGTATATCATCGCCGGAATCAGCGGCTGGATAGGGCCGCAGGTCCTGGACGCGCTCTCGGCCATTATGATGAAAAAAGCCGGGATCGATATGCCCGCCGGGAACAAGAGCGGGAACGGGCGCTGACGATTTGGCGCGGGTCCGGCGGAACCGACCGCTTCGGGGTTTGTATATGAGTATAATACAGCGCAAACCGCAAAAAACAAACCGTCCGCCGCGGCAAACAAAAAACCGCTGTCGGGCGGTTTAATACTGTTGCGCGCATATTAAATCCTCAATCGGTCCTTATGAGTCCCGGGCCGGTATCTTCATCCCCGCCAGCCATTTTTCATAGCACGGCATACATATATCGATATTATGGATCTCGCCGTCGAAGGCTGAGCCAAACCCCCACCTCTTTTCAATGCTGAGATGCTCCTGCCTTACGCCGTACTCATTGACGCCGATGACCGCGCCGCACGCATTGCATATTATATCCTTTACGGTTTCAACGACGACCGTCTTGCGTTCATAGTGCTTCATGACTGGCACCCCCCGCGCAAAATACTAACACCAGTATACAATATTTTAAACCGTCTGTATACAGGTAATTACTGTATGGCGCGGCAAGCGCGCGAATATCCGGAGCACACAAAAATGTGGGTTGCGATGGAACAAAATTTGCCGGATTATCTTTCACATCCGTCGCCCAGGCCACTCCCTACCGGACAGCAGCTTCCCCCGTTTAAGGAGAAAATTTATCAAAATATGTTGACAATATTTTTTGTGAGTGCTATTGTATCCATAATTATAAAACGCATGTATCATGTACATTAAAGAGGGTGTTGGACATAAAACGTCATGTATTGTCAGTACTGGTCGTGAATCATCCGGGGCTTTTGAGCCGCGTGTCCGGGCTTTTCAGCCGCAGGGGATACAACATAGACAGCCTGAGCGTCGGCACCACGGAGGACCCGCATTTTTCGCGCATAACCGTCGCCGTGTTCGGGGACGACATGGTGATTGAGCAGATCCGCAGGCAGGTCGAGAAGCTTGAGGACGTCGTCGCCATAACGGAGCTGTTCACAGAAAACGCGGTCTGCCATGAGCTCGTGCTCATAAAGGTCGCGAGCTGCCCCGCCAACCGCTCGGAGATCATCAGCCTCACGGAGATTTTCAAAGCCAGCATCGTGGACGTCTCCAACACCACCGTCACCATCGAGATGGCCGCGGAACAGAACAAGATATCCGCGCTGGTGGAACTGCTGGAGGCGTACGGGATAAAGGAGATCGTGCGCACGGGGCTGACGGGCATACTGCGCGGCAATCAAACGGCCGAGGGCGTCATCCGGACCGATATCAAGACCGTATAAATTTTGATTTAATAAGGAGGTTAAGTATGGCAAAGCTATTCTATGCCAATGACTGCAATTTCAGCCTGCTCAAGGACAAAAAGGTCGCCGTCATAGGTTACGGCAGCCAGGGCCACGCCCACGCGCTCAACCTGCACGAATCCGGCGCCGATGTGACCGTCGGGCTGTATGAGGGTTCAAAGTCCTGGAAACTGGCCGAGGAAGACGGCCTCAAGGTCGCGACGGCGGCCGACGGCGCCAGGCAGGCGGACGTCATAATGATACTTATCAACGACGAGAAGCAGGCCAAACTCTATAAAGAGAGCATCGAACCGAATCTTTCCGCGGGCAAATACCTGGCCTTCGCCCATGGCTTCAACATACACTTCGGTCAGATCGTCCCGCCGCAGGACGTGAACGTGTTCATGATCGCGCCGAAGGGCCCGGGCCATACGGTGCGCAGCCAGTTTCTTGAGGGCCGGGGCGTCCCGTGCTTGATAGCGGTGTATCAGGACCCCTCCGGCGACACGCAGGACATCGGGCTGGCGTACGCGGCGGGCATCGGCGGCGCGCGCGCCGGCATATTGCAGACCACCTTCCGCGAGGAGACCGAGACTGACCTCTTCGGGGAGCAGGCCGTGCTCTGCGGCGGCGTGACGGAGCTCATGAAGGCCGGGTTCGATACGCTCGTCGAGGCCGGATATGAGCCGGAGAGCGCCTATTTTGAGTGCATGCACGAGATGAAGCTCATAGTTGACCTTATCAACGCGGGCGGCCTGTCATATATGCGCTATTCCATCAGCGACACCGCCGAATACGGGGATTACACCACCGGCAGGCGCATCATCACCGAGGAGACGCGCAAGGAGATGAAGAAGGTCCTTTCGGAGATTCAGGACGGCACCTTCGCCAAGAACTGGATATTGGAGAACCAGGCCAACAGGCCGTATTTCATGGCCAGGCGCAATCAGGAGCGCAAGCACCCCGTGGAGATCGTCGGGGCCGAACTGCGCAAGATGATGAGCTGGACTAAAAAATAAGTTTTGTGGGGAATTTATGCAGAAGAACATACAAATCTTTGATTCCACCCTGCGTGACGGCGCCCAGGCCCAGGGTATATCATTTTCCATAAATGACAAACTGAAAATCGTGTCGGTTCTGGACAATCTGGGGGTGGCCTATATTGAGGCGGGCAACCCAGGCTCCAACCCTAAGGATCTGGAATTTTTTGAGAGCCTCAAGGCGCTCAGGCTCAAGAACGCCAAAATAACCGCTTTCGGCAGCACCCGGCGCAAGAACGCCGCGGCCGCCGACGACAGGAACGTCGTCTCCCTGCTGGACGCCGGGACGGACGTTATCTGTATCTTCGGCAAGAGCTGGGATTTCCACGTGACCGAGGTGTTAAACGCCACGCTCGATGAAAACCTGGCGATGATCCATGACACGGTCAGGTTCTTCAAAGACCGCGGCAAGGAGGTCATTTTTGACGCGGAGCACTTCTTTGACGGCTACAAGCGCAACCCCGGATACGCGCTGAAAACGTTGGAAGCCGCGGCGAGCGCCGGCGCGGACAACCTGACCATCTGCGAGACCAACGGCGGCGCTTTCCCGCGCGAGGTATACGACATCACGCACCTCGTGTGCGAGAGCTTCAGCGTGCCCGTCGGCGTGCATTGCCATAACGACGGCGGCATGGCCGTCGCCAATTCGATTGTGGCGGTGGAGGCGGGGGCGTCCGCGGTGCAGGGCGTCTTCATCGGCTTCGGAGAGCGCTGCGGCAACGCCAATCTGTCCACGATAATCCCCAACCTGCAATTGAAGCTGGGGCTGTCGTGCATCCCGCAAGAGCAGATGCTCAACCTCACTTCCGCGGCGCTCACCATAGCGGAGATTTCCAATGTGCAGATGCCGGACGGCGCGCCGTATGTGGGCCGTTACGCCTTCGCGCACAAAGGCGGCATGCATATCGACGCCGTGTCCAAGGCGGAATCCAGCTATGAGCATGTCGCCCCGGAGGCCGTCGGCAATGAGCGCCATATACTGACCAGCGAGGTCAGCGGGCGCAGCACGATACTCAAAAAGATTCAGGGCTTTGACCCGACGATCACAAAGGATTCCGATACCGCCGAACAGGTGTTGAAAACGCTCAAGGATCTGGAACACAAAGGTTACCAGTTTGAGGCGGCCGAAGCCAGTTTTGAGCTGGTCATACGCAAGCATCTGGGCCTGTACAAGCCGTCGTTCAAGCTGATAAACCTCAAGATCATCGGCGAACAGCCGTACGTTGAGGGTCAGAGCGTCTCCGCCATGATAAAGATCATCGTGGACGGGCGGACGGAGATGACTGCCGCCGAGGGCGACGGGCCGGTCAACGCGCTGGACAAGGCGCTGCGCAAGGCCCTTGAGGTGTTCTACCCGCAGCTCGCCAGTGTCCACCTAACGGATTATAAGGTCCGCGTGCTGGATTCCAAATACGCCACGGCCTCTGTGGTGCGCGTTTTGATCGAATCGTCGGACGGCAAGGAGGCATGGGGGACCATCGGCGTCTCTCCGGATATCATCGAGGCGAGCTGGCTCGCGCTGGTGGACAGCATTGAGTATAAGCTGCAAAAGGGTTGAGATTATTACTGGGATTTTTATAAATTGACGTGGGTTCGATTGCTCGCTTACACTACAACCGGCTAAAGCCGGAAGACTTGGCGCCGCCTGAAAGGCGGAGGGAATGGTTGACCACACGTCCGCAAAGCTGTAATTGTAGGACGCTTTTAATTCAGCGGGCGGACAGGGACGTCCGCACCTACAGAATACGAAAGCTCGGCTTTGCCGAATTTAGCTAAAGAAAATCTGTCGAACTCGCGTTAAATTAAGGTGACCTCTAAAAACTTTATGGTGACCTCTAAAAACCTGTCATTGCGAGGAGCGAAGCGACGAAGCAATCCAGAAAAACCTGAATTCAGCGTGAACTTGGATTGCTTCGCTCCGCTCGCAATGATGGACCAAGGGTTTTTAGAGGTTCCCTTAAGGAGATTTTTATAGATTAAGGGGATTTTTTATAAATGAGATTCAATATTGCCGTGATAAAGGGCGACGGCATAGGCCCGGAGGTCATCAGCGAATCAATAAACGTATTGGGGCGCATCGCCGGCCTTTACGGCCATGAGTTTATCTTTAACGAATATCTGGCCGGCGGCTGCGCAATCGACGCCTTCGGCGAGCCTCTGCCCGCGTCTACCCTGGACGCGTGCAGGGCGTCGGATTCCGTGCTTTTGGGCGCGGTCGGCGGCTGGCGCTGGGACACACTGCCGGGGCATATGCGCCCGGAGCGCGCCCTGCTGGGCCTGCGCGGCGGGCTGGGCCTGTATGCCAATCTGCGCCCGGCCGTGCTGTATAAACCGTTGGCGGGCGCCTGCCCCTTGAGGGCCGATATCGCCGAAAAGGGCATTGACATCATGGTTGTGCGGGAGCTGACGGGCGGCATGTATTTCGGGGACAGGGGCCGCAAGCAGACGGAGAACGGCGAGGGCGCCTGGGATACGGAGCTTTATACCCGTATGGAGGTCGAAAGGATCGCCCGCTCCGCCTTTGACGTCGCCAGACAGCGCGGCAGGCATGTGACCAATGTCGACAAAGCCAACGTGCTGGAATCCTCCAGGCTCTGGCGGGAGGCCGTTTTGGACGTGGCGGCGGATTACCCGGACGTGACCCTTGACCACCTTTATGTGGACAACGCCTCCATGCAGCTCATCCGCGCCCCGCATTCCTTTGACGTGATCGTGACCACGAATATGTTCGGGGATATCCTCTCCGATGAGGCCAGCCAGATAACCGGTTCCATCGGCATGCTGCCCTCCGCCAGCCTTGGCCGCGGCGGCATCGGCATGTACGAGCCAATCCACGGCTCCGCGCCTGACATCGCGGGCAAGGACGCCGCGAACCCCATAGCCACCGTACTCTCCGTGGCCATGATGCTCAAATATTCGTTCAAGCTTGAGGCGGAAGCGGCCTGCGTCGAGCGGGCCGTGGCCAAAGCGCTGGAATCGGGAGCGCGCACCGCGGACATCATGTCCGACGGCATGAGGCGCGTCGGCACAAGGGAGATGGGCGAGCTGATCGTTCAGCATATGATGATATAGAAATATAATATAGTGAAATATATTATTAGGAAAATATATTATAGGAAAGAGGCGCAGTATGGACCGAGATATGGATATCAGCGTAACCCTCACAAAAAACCCCAAACAAAAGCCGGACGCCCATAATCTGCCTTTCGGCAAGATATTTACGGACCACATGTTCATCATGGAATACACCGATGAAAAAGGCTGGCATGACGCGCGCATCGAGCCCTACGGCCCGATGGCCCTTGACCCCGCCGCAACGGTATTCCATTACGCTCAGACCGTCTTTGAGGGCCTGAAGGCTTACAAGGCCGAGGACGGGAGGGTGCTGCTTTTCAGGCCGGAGATGAACTTTGCCCGCATGAACCTTTCGGCGGAGCGCCTGTGTATGCCGGAGGTGCCGGAGGATTTCGGGCTGCGGGCGCTCGATGCGCTTGTAAAGATCGATCAGGACTGGATACCGACGGGGGAGAACACTTCGCTGTATGTACGCCCGTATCTTATGGGCGTCGGCGCGGCGCTCGGCGTCCACCCGTCCTCGCGGTATATATTTGCCATTATACTGGCGCCCAGCGGCCCGTACTACGACGAGGGCATAAACCCGGTTAAAATCTGCATTGAGGATAAACTCGTGCGCGCCGTGCGCGGCGGCACCGGCTTCACCAAGGCCGCGGCGAATTACGCCATCAGCCTTAAAGGGCAGGAAAAGGCTGAGGAAATGGGTTTTGCGCAGGTACTTTGGCTGGACGGCGTGGAGCATAAGTATATCGACGAAGTCGGCGCGATGAACGTATTTTTTGTGTTAAACGGGGAGCTGATTACGCCGGGCCTTAATGAGGGCAATATACTGGCGGGCATCACCCGCGATTCTATCATCCGGCTGACAAAGAGCTGGGGCATGGCGGTCACGGAGCGCAGGATCACGGCCGAGGAACTTTTTAAAGCGCACGCGGACGGCAGATTAGAAGAGGCTTTCGGTTCCGGCACCGCGGCGGTGATATCGCCCATTGGCCAGTTCACATGGGGAGATAGGAGCATAATCATCAATAATGGAGAGATCGGGGAAATCTCCAAGCGGATATACGACGAGCTGACCGGCATACAATATGGCAAACTGCCTGACAAATTCAATTGGATGCACGAAGTAAAATGACTATTAAATAAAATGATTCTTAAAACTTGCCGCTCAAGGTTCGTCAAATTGACTATCCATATAATTTTGTATAGTTTCTTGTGCGACATCGCCGACCGTAACACAGAAATACCCTCTGGCCCATAGATGCTGCCCGCGGTATTGCTCCTTGAGCTCAGGGAACTCTTCTTGTAAAAGCCGCGACGATCTGCCTTTTAAGTGTTGCGCTATTTGACTCGGCGAGAGATTCGTCGGGCAGGACACCAGCATATGTACGTGGTCTGCTCCGATATTTCCTCCGAGTATTGTTATATTTTTAGTTTCACAGCCTTGAACGAGCAATTCTTTCAGTCGTATTTTTATTACCGGAGTCAACGCTTTGTGCTTGTATTTAGTCAGCCAGGCAAAGTGATATTTTATGTCATGAACAGTGTGACCTTCGTGGATATATTCAGCTATTATTATCACCCCCTTTGTTATAAGGATAGCTCATGGAACTTCTTAAGTCAAGGTAAATCTGACCATTTGATTAATAAATATAGATTCAAATCAGAGCCGATGGAGAGAACCCGGCTTTCAGCCGGTCCAATGTCTACCGGCTTAAGCCGGTAGACATAATTGCGGCTGAAAGCCGCTGCCATTTATCCGATTATGTCCGGCTGTTATAATTGCGGCAAATCAGTTTGAAAATTTGCCTCAGCTAAGCAAACTCGTACAGAAATATAGTTAGTTTTTAAGGAGACCAATATGATCAGCGACAGAGTAAAAACAGGAGCGGCGCGCATGCCGCACCGCTCATTGTTTAAGGCCATGGGTTATTCCGATGAGGAGTTAGCACGGCCGTTGATAGGTGTTGTCAATTCTCAAAATGAGATAATACCCGGGCATATACATTTGGACACTGTCGCCGCGGCAGTGAAAAAGGGCGTCCTCGCCGCGGGCGGCACGCCCATTGAGTTTCCCTCCATAGGTATATGCGACGGTATAACCATGGGGCATGTAGGCATGAGGTATTCCCTGGCCTCGCGCGAGCTCATCGCGGATTCCATTGAGTCCATGGCCATAGCGCACGGGTTTGATGGGCTGGTGCTGATCACCAATTGTGACAAAATCGTGCCGGGCATGCTCATGGCCGCGGCACGCCTGAATATCCCGTCGATTGTCGTCAGCGGCGGGCCGATGCTCGCCGGGAATCGCGGTGCGCTGAGCCTCTCCAACACCTTTGAGGCGGTCGGCTCATATGCCGCCGGAACGATGGACGAGCAGCAGCTTCTGGAGATAGAGAACAATGCCTGCCCCACATGCGGTTCCTGCGCGGGCATGTACACCGCCAACAGCATGAACTGCCTGTGCGAGGCGCTGGGCATATCGCTGCCCGGCAATGGGACTGTACCCGCGGTGTTCGCGGAGCGCATCCGCCTTGCCAAGCGCGCCGGGAGCAGAATAATGGATTTGGTCAGAGAGGATATAAAACCCCTGGACATTATGACGCGCGGCGCGTTCATAAACGCCCTCAAGGTCGATATGGCGCTGGGCTGCAGCACAAACAGCATATTGCACATCCCGGCCATAGCGCATGAGGCGGGCGTGGATATAACGTTCGATATCGCCAACGAGATCAGCGCGGTCACGCCCAACCTCTGTCACCTGGCTCCGGCCGGCCCCGCGCATATCGAGGACTTGTACTACGCGGGCGGCGTTCCGGCCGTGATGAAGGAACTGGATAAGCTCGGCCTTATAGACGCCGGGCTTAAAACTGTCACGCTGAAAACCGTCGGCGAAAACCTGAAAGACATAAAAAACCTCAATGAAAACGTGATCCGCCCGGCGGACAGCCCTTACAGCAAGACCGGCGGCATAGCCGTGTTAAAGGGAAACCTGGCGCAGGTCGGCTGCGTGGTCAAGCGTTCGGCCGTGGCGCCGGAGATGATGAAATCCACGCTCCGCGCCCGTGTGTTCGATTGTGAGCAGGACGCCATCGACGCGATCTTTGACAAGCAGATTGAAAAGGGCGATATAGTCGTAATACGCTATGAGGGACCCAAGGGCGGGCCCGGCATGCCCGAGATGCTCTCCCCGACATCCGCGCTGGCGGGCATGGGGCTGGACAAAGACGTCGCGCTCATAACCGACGGCAGGTTCTCCGGGGCTTCCCGCGGGGCCAGCATCGGCCATGTGACGCCGGAGGCCATGGAAGGCGGCGTCATCGCCTTGGTGAAGGACGGCGACATCGTCGATATCGATATCGACGCCGGGTCCATAGAACTGCGGGTTACGCCGCAAGAGCTCGAGGAGCGGCGCAAAAACTGGGTCAAGCCCGCCCCGCGCATAACAAAAGGATATCTGGCGCGTTACGCCAAAATGGTCACCGGTGCGGACAGGGGCGCGGTGCTCGATTTATAATATACAATTCATTTTAACGGGACATCTGTCAATAGTATAAATAGTATCTGAAAGGAGCGGACTGTGCGCTTAAACGGTTCTGAAATTTTAGTGGAATGCCTTAAGGAACAAGGCGTGGAGGTCGTTTTCGGTTACCCCGGCGGCACTATTCTGAATATATACGACGCGCTGTACAGGCACAGCGGCGAGATCAAGCATTACCTTACCGCGCATGAGCAGGGCGCGGCCCACGCGGCGGATGGATACGCCCGCGCCACCGGGCGCGTAGGCGTGTGCATGGCCACCAGCGGCCCGGGGGCGACGAATCTCGTCACCGGCATCGCCACCGCGTACATGGATTCAAGCCCGGTCGTGGCCATAACTGTCAACGTGGCCTTGCCGCTTCTGGGCAAGGACACCTTCCAGGAGGTGGATATCGCCGGCGTCACCATGCCCATCACCAAGCATAACTACATCGTCAAGGACGTCAACGACCTGGCCGATACCATCCGCAACGCGTTCAGGATCGCGCAGACGGGCCGCCGCGGCCCCGTGCTGATTGATATCACCAAGGACGTTACGATAGCCCAATGCGATTATACGCCCAAAACGCCGGATCTGATCCCGTCATTTACCCGCGGCATCCGCGACGCTGATATTGACGAGGCCATAAAGCTCATAGCGGAGAGCGAAAAGCCCCTCGTTTACGGCGGCGGCGGCATTATCGCCGCGGGCGCCTCGGAGCGGTTCAGGGAATTTACCGGCCTGATAGGCGCGCCGGTCACGCTTTCCCTGATGGGCCTCGGCAGCTATCCGGGCAGCGGCCCGCTGTATTGCGGGATGCTGGGGATGCACGGCACCGTCGCCTCAAACCTCACCGCGACGAACTGCGACTTATTTATTGCCGTGGGCGCGCGCTTTTCGGACAGGGCGGCCACGAACGCCAAAAACTTCGCGCCCAACGCGAAGGTGCTGCACATCGATATCGACCCGGCGGAGATCAACAAGAACGTCACCGCGTACCGCAGCGTCGTCGGCGACGCCAACGAGATCTTAAAACGCCTCAACGAAAAACTGCGCGAAAAAGGCGGCTTCGCCGCGCAAAACGCAAGCTGGCTCGCCACTGTGGATCAGCTCAAGCGCGAACGCCCGATAAGCTACGCGAAGGACGGCGTCCTGCGCCCGCAGTATGTAATCGAGCGCATCAGCGAGCTCGCCGGGACCGACGCCGTCATCGTCACGGAGGTCGGCCAGCATCAGATGTTTGCCACGCAATTCCTCGACATTGAGAAGCCGCGGCATTTCATCTCGTCCGGCGGGCTGGGCACCATGGGCTTCGGCCTGGGCGCGTCCATCGGGGCCAAGATCGGTTGCCCGGATAAAACGGTCATCAACATCGCGGGCGACGGCTGCTTCCGCATGAACAACATAGAGCTGGCGACGGCCGTCGAATACAACGTCCACATCATCGAGATCATAATCAACAACCACACGCTGGGCATGGTGCGGCAATGGCAGAGCCTGTTTTACGATAAGCGCTATTCCCATACGACGCTCAGCAACAAGCTGGACATGGTCAAGCTGGCCGAGGCGCACGGGGCGGCGGCGTTCAACGTCACTGAGCCCTCACAGGTGGACGGCGCCATCCTGAAAGCCCTCTCCATGGACGGGCCGGTCGTCATCAACTGCGAGGTCGGCATGGACGACAACGTCATCCCGATGGTCCCGGCCGGCAAATCCAACGATGAAGTCATATTTGAACTGATAGATTAAATGATAACAGGGGACGATTGATCTGTCTTGACATCCGCGTGAAAGCGCAAGACAGATTGATCGTCTCTTGTCCTTTTAACTGTTGCTGTGAGGTTAAACGCTTGACCATGTCGAAAACCTTGTATTTTTTTAGACCCGAACTTCATGACCGAAGCGGCGGGGCAAAAGGGCATAATCCCCGGTCATCCCAATTTTTGTATTTACTTAATCGCATCGCCGTAGTATAATATATCTGAAAAATCCAACGAGACAGCCCTGCAATGGGCTGTTAATTTCTTTCAGTGTTATGATTAAAAACTCTTAACAAAATTCCAGGTAATAATGATACGGGGGATCAGGATGTCAATAGAATCAGCGCGAAAAGAAATTTTCACCCTGAAAGAATACAACAGGCCGGTTCTGTTTTTTGGGCTATCGGTCTCCATTCCGTGGATATTGTGGAGCGTTGCCGGATATATCAGCCATTCTCAGCACTTAAATCAGCGATTGATATTGCTGGAGAGTATCATTGGGATTATCGGCCTGTTAACGCCTATGGTCACGGCGTTTGCGTTAATGCTTCCCAACCGCCGGATGCGGGATGATTTATTGCACCAAATCATAGATTTCAGCCATGCCCGTCCAATCCACTATATAGCCGCTTTTCTGTTGTTGCCGGTCAGCATTCTGGTCGCCCAAGCGGTCTCGCTTCTATTCGGATACAGCGCGTCTCAATTTGAATTTGTGAAAGGGTTTTCATTTACAGCGGGTATGTTTCCGGCCTGGTTTCTGCTTATCATAGCTCCGGCCATTGAAGAACTTGGCTGGCATACATACGGAACAAACTGCCTGAGAAACAAAATGAATCTCACGGCATCTTCGTTGATTTTTGGCGCATTTTGGGGTATCTGGCATATGCCGCTTTCCCTCATCAAAGGGTATTACCAAAGCAACGTCGTTATGGAGGGCGCTCTTTATTCCGTCAATTTTTTGTTAAGCTTGATACCTTTCGTAATTATTATGAATTGGCTTTATTACAAGACTAAACGCAATTTGTTTATCGCGATTATATTTCACATGACTGCGGGATTTTCGGGAGAAATATTTCAAACACATTCAATGAGCAAAGTGATCCAGACGCTTTTGCTCTTAATACTTTCCGCTATTATTATTTTTAATGACAGAGACTTTTTCTTCAAACGGGATTTTCAGTAGGCATAGGCATCCAACAGGGTTTGTTGAAAAAGAAAGACACAAAAGCGCAAGACATGGCATAATCCCCGGTCATCCCAATTTTTGTATTTACTTAATCGCATCGCCGTAGTATAATATATCTGAAAAATTCAACGGGACAGCCCTGCAATGGGCTGTTAATTTCTGTACGCGTTATGAAAATCAAAACCCTTAAAAATCTTTTTTAACACAAAGGTCGGTCAATATGTTACAGTTTAAGAATCTGGCGCTGGATGACGCCTCCGCCATACGCCCGTATTTCCTGTCCTCGAAGTCCCGCCTGAGCGATAACTCCCTCGGCGGCGTCATGATGTGGCGGGATTATTTTCAGGCGCGGTACGCAATCGAGGACGATACGCTGTACTTTAAGGTGCTATACGTGGACGGGCAGACGGCCTTCACCGTGCCCCTGGGCAAATCATGCGACGACGCCTGCGATATGCGGGCCGCCCTGGATAAACTGGGCGAATACTGCGGCCGGGACGCCGGCGCGGTGGAATTTTGTTCCGTATCAAGCGCCTCCCTGGAGCATCTTAAGGCCAACTGCCGGATTGTCAAGGTGGTCACGGAACGGGACTGGTATGACTATCTGTACGAGAGTGCGGACATCATTGAGCTGCCGGGCAAAAAATTCAGCGGCCAGCGCAATCACATAAACCGCTTCAAACGGATGTACAACGGCTACAGTTTTGAGCCCATCGGGCCTGACAATATCGATAAAGCCATATTCTTCCTCGGCACCCTGTTCGACGACGCTGAGACCGACGGTATGGCCTTGGCGGAGCGCGCCCAGGTTCTGGAGGTCTTTAAGAACTTTGAGGCCTACGGCATGCTCGGCGGGGTCATCGTAGTCGACGGCGCGGTTGTGGCGGTATCCGCCGGCGAGGTCATGAACGACACACTGTTCGTGCACATAGAAAAGGCCAACCGGGATTACCACGGGGCCTATCAGGTGATGGTAAACGAGTTCGCCAGACACTTCGCCAAAGGCGTGCGTTACATAAACCGCGAAGAGGATCTGGGCAGGGAGGGCCTGCGCAAATCAAAGCTTTCCTATCACCCCGTCCGCCTGCTGGAAAAGAGTACAGTGCTCGCGGACTTAAGGCGATAAAACAATATTAAATGCGGGAGGTACAGCATGACCAAGAGATTGTTTACGTCCGAATCCGTCACAGAGGGACATCCGGACAAAATTTGCGATCAGATATCGGACGCGGTCTTAGACGCCATATTGGCGCAGGACCCGCAGGCCCGCGTGGCCTGTGAAGTGATGGCCACAACCGGCCTGATCCTGGTCGCGGGTGAGATCACCACTACCTGTTACGCCGACATCGAGAAGATCGTCCGGTCCACGGTGCGCGAGATCGGCTATGACCGCGCCAGTTACGGTTTTGATTGCGATTCCTGCGCCGTGATCACCTCGCTCAAGGCGCAGTCCCCGGACATTTCACAGGGCGTGAGCCGCGCCCTGGAAACGCGGCTGGAGGAGGCCGCGGACGCCGAACTGGACGCGACCGGCGCGGGCGATCAGGGCATGATGATCGGCTTCGCCTGCAATGAGACCGAAGAGTACATGCCTATGCCCATATACCTGGCTCATAAGCTCACGCGCAGGCTGGCGGAGGTGCGGAAGAGCGGCCTGGTGGATTATCTGCGCCCCGACGGCAAGAGCCAGGTCACCGTGGAATACGAGGGCGATTCACCCGCGCGCGTCAGCGCTGTCGTCATCTCGGCCCAGCATTCCGAGGAGATCTCCCACGACGTCATAGAGCGGGACATGATCAGGCACGTGATCAGGGCCGTGATCCCCCCGGAGCTCATAGACGCCGGCACAAAATATTACGTCAACCCAACGGGGCGCTTTGTGGTAGGCGGCCCCATGGGGGACTGCGGCCTCACGGGGCGCAAGATCATCGTGGACACCTACGGCGGCTACGCCAGCCACGGCGGCGGCGCCTTCTCCGGCAAGGACCCGACCAAGGTCGACCGCTCCGGGGCCTATATGGTGCGCTATATAGCCAAGAACATCGTCGCCGCGGGCCTGGCGGACAAATGTGAGATCGAAGTCGCCTACGCCATCGGGGTGGCGCGGCCCGTCTCCGTCCTGATCAATACCCACGGCACCGGCGCCGTCCCCGACGCCCGCATATCGGAGACCGTGCTGAAGCTGTTTGACCTGCGCCCCGCCGCCATCATCAAAAATTTTGACCTGCGCCGCCCCATTTACAAGCAGACGGCCTCATACGGCCATTTCGGCCGCGGCGAGCTGGATCTGCCCTGGGAACGCCTGGACATGGTGGACGCGCTCAAAAAGGAGTTAGAAAAATAACATAGGACGCATATTATGAAAAAGCCAGTGTTTGTATGGATGCTTATGATGGTTGTGAGCGTTTTTGCTGCCGGCTGCGTATATATCTCTTTTCAGCAAACAGCGCGCGGTGGTGCGTATGCGCTTGCAATCATGGCGGCCAAACAGACAGCTTTACAATTACCTCATGTAAAATCTCCGCTGGAAGCGCTCCCAGCCGCAACTTTTATGGATGCCGCTTACCCGCCGTTTGTCGTAATTTTTGATAATCACAGGAGATTTGTGGCGTCTTCAGCAGGGAATTACGGTTTGAAATCCAATTTTTATTCTGATTATTTCGATAAAATTAACAGAACAGGCGAGTATCGCGCGATATGGGAAACCGTGACCCATGACCGCTTTGCCATCGTTGGAATAAAAAATGAAAACGGTTACGTTATAGGCGCGTATTCCTTATCAGAAGCCGATAGGGATACGGCAGACTTTGCCGCGCTTCTCCTCAAAGTTTGTGTTTTTATGCTATCGTATGCGCGGCGGCCATATCGCTTTACATCAGGATAAGCAAACGGAATGCGCGGGATTTGGAAAGCGGAAAGCGCGCTACAGGAAAAGGATATCATGAGAAAGAAGATTCTGGCGGATATAAAGCTCGATGACGTCGTGTTCCCGAACACCGGCGTCGGCACTTACAACGGCTGCCCCGCGCGGGTGGACGGCGCCCTGCCGGGTTCCACAGTCCGGGCGCTGCTGACCAAAAAACACGGCGTGTACTACGCCGGCGGGAAAGAGGTGATCGAACCCTCGCCGCTTGAGATACGGCCGGATTGCGCGGCCTTCGGCGTGTGCGGCGGCTGCGCGTTCCGCAATATCTCTTATGCGGACGAACTTGCCCTCAAAGAACGCATGGTCAAAAAGCTGTTTGAAAACTGCGGGGCGGATACGGGCGGCTTTGAGTATCTGGGCATTGAGCCCGCGCCGGACGAATGCCGTTATCGCGGCAAGATGGAGTTTTCCTTCGGGGACGGCGGGCTTGGCACCGGCCTGCGGCTGGGCATGCGCAAGAGGTACAGCATGTACGAAGTGGCCGCGGCCGAGGATTGCCGTCTGGTCGACGGCGATTTCAACGCCATCCGCCGCCTGGTCCATGACTTTTTTCTGCAAACGCCCGAGACATTTTACAGAAAAAGCGACCACACGGGCGCCCTGCGCAACCTGATCATCCGCAAGGGGCATTATACCGGGGAGATACTCGTCAACCTCGTGACCACGTCCGCGCTCAAAACCGATCTGGGGCCGCTGGTGAGCCGCCTGACCGCGCTCGCCACGGACGGCAGGATCGTCGGCATACTGCGCACCGTCAACGATTCGCCGGCGGACGCGGTCATCTGCCAGCGGCTGGAGGTTCTGTCCGGGCAGGCCCATTATCATGAGCTGCTCTGCGGCTATAGCTTCAAGATCTCAGCCTTTTCCTTCTTTCAGACAAACGCCGCGGGGGCGCAAATGCTGTATTCCACCGTGCGCGAGTTTGCCGCGGCTTCATTTTTAAACGGGGCGCGGGCGTTGTCCGGGCCGCCAGGCTGCCGGGCGGGCGCGGTGGCAGGCTCTGCCTGGGACCTGTATTGCGGCACGGGGACGATATCCCAGATCTTGTCAGATGTTTGCGGGTCGGTCGTCGGGGTGGAACTGATACCCGAGGCGGTGGAGGCCGCCCGGGAGAACGCCGCCGCCAACGGCATCCGCAAATGCGCTTTCATCGTCGGGGATGTGTTGGAATTTCTGAACGAGCGCGTGGAGAGGCCCCAGGGCCATGACGCCCCGGGCTCCCAGGCTTCGCCCTATCTTATCATAGCGGACCCGCCGCGCTCCGGCATCAACGCCAGGGCTCTGGAACGGATCGCCACGGCCGGAGCGCGAAACATCGTCTATGTCTCCTGCAATCCCCATTCGCTGTGCAGGGACCTCGCCGTTTTGCAGCAACGTGGATACGTACTCTCAAAACTGAAGCTCCACGATATGTTCCCGCGCACGGCGCATGTGGAGACGATAGTTTCACTACGTCGCCAAAATACGTAGAAATCCTTGAATTTAAGCACTTTGTGAAGCATTGCGTTTTTATCGGAGATGATGAAAAAGGCAGAAATAAGACCTTAAAAAATTACATTATGGTAAGAGTAGTTATTGATATGGAGTGTGGGAACACAACAAAATAAAATATTTTATTTCCGCGTAATCGGCGTCTGAAAACGGACGCCGGTTTTTTTATGCCCAAAAGCAGAAAGGAGCCACCGCATGAGCCAACAGGACACGACGCGAAGCTGACAATCGCCAACCGGGACACCGAGAGATTCTGTTTCAAGCTGCGGTTCGACCCGGAAAACTGTAAGTGGCTTTTCATGGGGAACGACGGCCAGCCCCCGGAAGAAAAAACAGAAGAAGAAAAGCAGGAACACGACGAACTTCTTCTCCTGACGGTAGACGAGTTTTTACAGGACACTTGGACGGGAACGGCGACGGAATTATGCGAAGGATTGAAAAAGATTGACCCCGACACCACGCTCATGTACCGCACCATCACGAAAAAGCTGAAAAGCAACATCAGCTATTTCAAAGAAAACAATATCGCCATCGACTTTGACCAGCGAAACCGCGAAAGCAGGCTGATTGTTTTCACCCGGCAGAGCCAGCCAGAACAGATGGAATTAACTGGTGTGACATCGTGACATCGTGACATGGCGTTTTATACACATACCCCCCTGCGAAAATGATGTCACAAAATCCAAAAAGGGTATGTCTAATAAAACTAATGTCATCATGTCACAGCTTGAAAAATGGGCGTTTTTAATGAAAAGACTCATGTCACAGCGCCGGATGCGGTTGTTTTTCCCCGCGCCGGTAAAAAAAGAGAGGAGAATTTTATGGCTGATAAAGCTAATAAATCTGTAGTCCGCAACGCGCAGTACAGGCGCGGCGGGTTGTCCATCCGGCAGCGCCACAACGAGCGCCAGAACGCCGACTATATGAACGACGATATTATTAAAGACCGCGCCGCCCTCAACGTCCATTTCAAGAAAGCCGAGGGCAGTTACGAAAGCGCCTTTGACAAACTGCTTGCCGATGGCGCGATTAGCACGCGGGGGCTTACCAAAGACCCGTTTATCGTGGACGAACTGATATACGGCGTGAATACCGCCTACTTTGAGAACGGCGGCGGGTACGATTACGCCAAATCTTTTTATGAAGAAGCTTACCGCCGCGCCGTCGAGGACGTCGGCGGGGAGCAGTATATTTTATCGGCGGTCATGCACGCCGACGAGCGCAACAAGGAACTTTCCGAACAGCTTGGCCGCGATGTGTACCACTATCATCTTCATGTCGTTTATGTCCCGGTGGTGGACAAAGAAATCTATTTCAAGAAAAACAACAAAGACCCCGAGCTTGCCGGGAAACTCCGGGAGGTCATCAAGCAGGTCAGCCACTCCAAAAAGTGGCCGAAGCTGAAACAGCTTGACGAGAACGGAGAGGTCAAGCGGTATGGCTTCTGTATGGCGGCTTCCGGGCCATCTGAACGGGTTTATATCTTCGAGAGCGCCATCCGACGCCATGAGCCATGCAAGCCTTGTAAACGCCGCCACGGGCACCCTTGACGCTTGGAAAAGTGATAGCCGCCTGTCTTTGTCGGGAACGAGCGACGGGGCGCTGGATTTCTTTTTGAATCAGCGCCCTTCCATCCGTGAACTGGTTTTTTGTCTGGACAACGACCCCGCCGGTCTTGTCGCCGCCGCGACAATGGCGCGTAAATACGCCGAAAAGGGCTACCAGACGCGGCTTGAACTGCCGAAGGGCAAAGACTTTAACGACGATTTACAAGCCCTAAAAGCGCAAATCCAAGCCGAAAGCTCGTCCTCATGGATAACAACATTCTGGCAAGTGAGTACGGCATAGAGCAGTTTGCGGAGCTTTGTGTGAATTTACCAGCACAATTGAACCGTCCCATTATGTCTTCACGGCGTAAGGCGAATTTCATATTGACGTTTTTGCAGCGCTAAACCATATGTAGTAACTCTTTTTTAAAACTACATTACTAAAATATGGCGACAGAAAGTGAAGAACTTCATTTTCTGTTAGGGGACAAATTCGCGCCAATCCATTTTTATCCACAAAATACTTGGCTTTACCTGGGAGATATGGGTAAAATTGATTTGATAAGGAAAAAAAGAGCCGTCTTGTTGTTGATTTTATATATCCATATTTGACTCTGTCCCATTCATTGTAGTTAACTTTATCAAACACGTTAGCTAATAAAAAACCGCCTGGTTTTAATGCCCTACTTATTTGTTCTAATAATAAAGCTAAGTTAGAAATATGATGTAACAAATCCATACACATGATAACATCAAATTCGCTTGGGAAATAGTCTCCTATTTTGTAAGCGTCTAAAAGACAATAATCAATATTATCATAGGCTTGAAGATTGGTTTTTGCTTGATTTAAGGTGCTTTCATTAAAATCGGCTAACGTTAGCGATACTACCCCATTGTTTTTCTTAATGATGCTTTCAGAAATTTTACCCGTGCCACATGCCAAATCCAGTACTTTTATTGCTTTTTTAGTATCCGCTAATCCGCAAACGGATGATACAAATAGACTTTCTTGAGAAATGAACTCATTTCTGACTTCTTCGGGTACTTTAGCAAGCTCTGCGTAACGATCCCATGTTACCGTTTTCCAGTAATTGCTGCTATCAAACTTTACCACTTTTTTCTCTCCCGGATTTAATAATTAAATTGAAAAACAGTCCCTAATAGTTATTTTCTAAAAAATCTATTGTTTTTGCTAAAGTAAAGGCGCTTCCATACTGATACTCATTGCCTGTCAACCACTCTTGCAGTTTTTTATCTTTATAATCTACAAATAACAATGGAGCCGCGTTAAAATCACTGTCTTTTTTGACCTCCCAGTTTGTTTTAATGTTATTCTTTAGCTTTATAACATAATTTTCATCGTAAACTATAGCGGCCAATGCGATATTAGATGTTCCGTTAAATAAATCAAATCCGAAACCTAAATAATACAGTTCTGATTTATTACCTCTAAACATTTCCATCAGCTCTACATTTTCAGGCAGGTTGTAAAACCAAAATGGGTCATTTTTGTTTGTGTTTGCGATTTTGATTATTTCTTCATAATCATATAATTCCTCGCAATACTCCTTAAGGAAATTGTACCACAATAAATTTACTGTGTTACAATCTCTAAAAGGTATGGTCAATCCATAATTCGGTATCACAGCTAACTTATTTCCATAGGTGACCGTCCGCTCAGAGCGTTTATGCAATACAATTTCCCAACTGTTCCCCACTTTTAATACGAGAGCGGTTGTGCATCCAAGTGAGAATGGTTTTTTTAATAATTTTTCACAGCATCCAGCATCAGCAAAATATGTATCTCTAATAGGCGTTTCTTTCTTTTTGTTAATTGATCGAATAGTTTCTTCTTCAAGACTAAATAAATTTGTCGCCATTTCAAAATATCTGCATTTTTTTGTATGTAATTTAAGCTTACCGTTTTTTATTTCTATTCTATCTAAATACAGCGTAGGTTCATCAAACAATTCTTGACCCAAAGCCCTTCTTTTTTCTATAAGTTTTCTGTTGATTTCAAAAGAGTTATTCACGGTTTCAGAATAAACAAGTATATCATCTTTTGTGATGTTAGTAATTGGCGATATGAATTGCCATTCAGGTTTCGTGACAAATGGAAGCTTAACTTCTAATTCACCTAACTTGCAATCGAACAGGTCATTGATAGATTTATTCTTTTTATAATATTCTATAAGCCATTGATAAGCATCGAGTTTCTCCATACTCTCTTTGCGAGAGGTAATGATCTTTTTAATCCATACCTTTTTGGTAAACTTATAAATATTATATGAGTATCCCAACAATGCGCCTATAATCAACAAGATAATATCTTTTAGCATGTTCTTGGCCCCCATCAATTTCAATTCAAATTATTATCCAGAGGCGGACTGGGGTTGGTTCAGCCGCACCATGGAGTTATCATAACGCCGGGCGTGAAAGTCCGGCCATGCGGTTTGCCGCGCCGCATGGGGAGTTTGTGTGCGTTCACTTTCTGTGATACAGCCTGTTGTTCTGGTAGACCGGCTCACACGTCAGGTTGAGCCCCAGTTGGCGGAAAAGGCCGGCGTCCACCTGGGAGAGGATGACCGTGGAATGCGCCTCGCAGTTTTTGAGCTTGGGGAGCTGGTCCAGCGCCAGCTCCACGGTGGGGTTTGTGGGCGCGGTGGTGGAGAGGGCTATGAGCAGCTCGTCCGTGTGCATGCGCGGGTTCTGGTTGCCGAGAAACCCGACTTTGAGCTTCTGCACCTGCTCTATCAGAAGCGGGGAGATTATGCGCACCTCGTCGTTTATCTTCGCCAGGTGCTTGAGCGCGTTGATCAGGGCCGCGGAGGACGCGCCCAATAGCGAGGACGTCTTCCCGGTCACCATCGCGCCGTCGGCGAGCTCTATGGAGACGCTGGGCGTGCCGGATTGCTCCGCCTTATTCAGCGCCGCCGCCACGACGGCCCTGTCCTTTGTCGATATATCGGCCTCGTTCATGAGGAGCTCCGCCTTCTGGATGTAGGCGTCGTCGCCCTTGCCCTTCTGTTTGTCGCACAGGTATGTGTAATAGCGCCGTATAATCTCCTGTTTGGCGGCCTCGCGGCAGGCGCCGTCGTCGGAGATGCAGAAGCCCGCCATGTTGACGCCCATATCCGTCGGGGATTTATATGAATAGTCCCCGTATCTGCTCTCGATGCGCCTGAGTATGGTCCGAAGCACCGGATACAGCTCCACGTCCCTGTTGTAATTGACGGCGGTGACGCCGTAAGCCTCCAGATGGAACGGGTCTATCATGTTGATGTCGTTGAGGTCCGCCGTGGCGGCCTCATATGCCAGGTTCACCGGGTGCCGCAGCGGCAGGTTCCAGATGGGGAAGGTCTCAAACTTGGCGTAGCCGGCCTCGGTCCCGCGCTTGTGCTCATGGTACATCTGGGAAAGGCACGTGGACATCTTGCCGCTGGAGGGCCCCGGCCCCGTGACTATGACCAGCGGGCGCTCGGTCTCAATGTATTCGTTTTTGCCGTATCCCTCGTCGCTGACGATGAACGGGATATTGGTGGGATAACCCGGTATGGGGTAATGGATGTAGACTTTTAGATCCAGCTCTTTCAAGCGCTCCTTAAAGCGCTCCGCGGAGGGCTGCCCGGCGTACTGGGCGATGACCACGCTGCCTATGAACAGCCCGGAGAGCTTGAAGGCGTCGATGAGGCGCAGCACGTCCATATCGTACGTGATGCCGTAATCCTCGCGGATCTTGCTCTTTTCTATATGATTGGCGTTGATGACGACGACGATCTCCGCCTTGTCGGCCAGGGTCCTGAGCAGATTGATCTTTATGTCCGGTTTGAACCCCGGCAAAACCCTGGAGGCGTGAAAGTCGTCGTATAGTTTGCCGCCGAACTCCAGATAAAGTTTGTTGCCGAACTTCTCGATGCGCTCCAGAATAGATTCCGACTGCATGCGCAGATACTTCTCGTTGTCAAAGCCGATGTGGTACACGTCGAACCAGCCTCCCGCCGATAAATCCCATTATCAGTACATTTCATATCCTATACGCGCCGCGCCGTCATAAGCAGATACAGCGCCAAAAGCCCCTGGATTGCGCCGATGCAAAAGAAAATCACATGGAGCGCCGCCACAATCCACAGCATCGCGCACTGCACCGCGATCCAGACGATCAGCCCGGCGACAAAAAATCCGCTGAAAAAATGCCTAAGCGCTCAATTCCGAAAAAACGCCAGCGCCGCAAAGAGATTGCCCAGCCCGATGACGCCGAACAGCAGCAAACCCGGGATCAGGAAATCGGTAAACGGCGAATGCCGCAGCAGCGCGTCCGCGTTGACGCCAAAGGGATTGTAGGGGTCAATTATCGCGGCCGCGCCGCCGGCCAGCGCCCCAGGCCCACAAACGAATGAATAAAAACACAGACCGCCTCGGCTTTTCGCATATTCCACCCCATAATCTTCATTCAAAATCTTAACTCAAAATCTTCGTATCGCCATTGAAACGTATCCATATCGACGCGGCCGTCCGGCAGGAACCCGACCCCCTCGGCCTTCAAAAGCGCCCTGCGCGCCTCCGCGTACACCCCGCCCGCGATGGAACCGTCCGCCATGACCACCCGCTGCCACGGCAAAAACTCCGGGCAGCAGCGCATGGCCCAGCCGACCTCCCGCGCAGCGCGAGGCCGCCCCAGCGCCCGGGCGACCTGGCCGTATGATATTACCCTGCCGAACGGCACGCACCCGACAAAATCGTACACCTGTTTAAAGAATGAGCTCACAATACGTTCAACCCCCTGAACCAACCCCTCGCGGAGCGATTCAACAATACGGTTCAAGTTTAACACACGTGGCGCGAAAATGCCAGCGCCATATTGACATAATAAACTTCTTCCGAAACCTAAAACATGTCCAATTCAAAATTGCAAATGCCTGCGAGTAGGGAAAATCTTAACCCAAAACGTTTTCTACGGTTTCGATATCGTTCAGA
>Ga0209629_10000050_pt1 | contig 47672 bp, 41 predicted proteins | sample TergutCu122P5_FD_187286 | JGI IMG/M metagenome (GOLD analysis project Ga0209629, IMG submission 187286) | Cubitermes ugandensis P5 segment gut microbial communities from Kakamega Forest, Kenya - Cu122 P5 (SPAdes) (version 2) | ecosystem: Host-associated > Arthropoda: Insects > Digestive system...
TCGCACGCGATTTCCAGAGATGGATTTCTTCAATTCGGTTGGTGCGAACACAGATGCTGCATGGCTGTCGTCAGCTCGTGTCGTGAGATGTTAGGTTAAGTCCTGCAACGAGCGCAACCCACGCCCTATGTTGCCAGCGGGTAATGCCGGGAACTCTTAGGGGACCGCCCGAGTCAATCGGGAGGAAGGTGTGGATGACGTCAAGTCATCATGGTTCTTACGGGTCGGGCTACAAACGTACTACAATGGCGTTAACAGTGGGTCGCAATGCGGCAACGCAAAGCCAATCCTCAAAAAACGCCCCAGTTCAGATTGCCCTCTGCAACTCGAGGACATGAAGTTGGAATCGCTAGTAATCGCTGATCAGAACGCAGCGGTGAATACGTTCCCGGGTCTTGTACACACCGCCTGTCAAACCATGAGAGTCGATTTCGCCCAACGTCGCTAGTCTAACCTTCGGGAGGACGGCGCCTACGGCGGGGTTGGTGATTGGGGTTAAGTCATAACAAGGTAGCAGTACCGGAAGGTGCGGCTGGATCACCTCCTTTATAGAGAAATCCGTTTCACGAAACGGACATTACTCCCACGACTGTCTGGACATCCCTTTAAATTCCCCTCCTTGGAGGGGTGTCGCGCGAATGCGCGGCGGGGGGAGGGTTTCCCTCCCACGATGAGAAGACTAACCCTCCCCGTCAATTTTGCTGATGCAAAATTGCCACCCCTCCGAGGGAGGGGAATACGGGGTTGTAGCTCAGTTGGTAGAGCGCCACGTTTGCAACGTGGATGTCGTCGGTTCGAGTCCGATCAGCTCCACCAATTTTTATAAGTTTCTGTATCAGCGGAACTATGTTTTTTATGGTTTATCAAATCATAAATCATAAATCCCAAATCAGAAATAGTTTTGGGTCAGTAGTTCAGTTGGTTAGAATGCCGCTCTGATACAGCGGAGGTCGAAGATTCGAGTTCTTCCTGACCCACCACACTTCGCTGCTACGCAGCTTCGTGTGGCACAGCCGCTGCGGCTTTGCCATTTAGAAAAATTGAGTGCCCGCCGACTGCGTCCGCCGTAGCACGAAGTGCGAAGGAGGAAGCCCAAAGGACAAAGGCCGGGCCCGTGATTTGATAAGGATCAGACATGACTAAAAAAGACTGGGCGTTTATCGCTGTTACGGCGATAGTTCCCGGTGGTTTTATTTTATTGTTGGCGGCATCCGTAAGGCATCTGTCAAAAAACAATAATATGAAAACAAAAATAAAACATTTCTTTCAAAAGAAACACATCGCTAGATGAGGTTGGAATCATAAATGACTGCCGCGTGGCTTTGCCGCTCGCAATGACGTCATTTGTGATTCTAGATATTCACTGTAGGGGCAAATAATTATTTGCCCCTACGATCCAGAATCTGCTTTATATTGTTAATCGGTTTTTATGTTTATTGGTCGGTAGTAGGTAGTCTGTAGTCGGTAGAATTTCTAACGACTAACTCCTCGCGACTACCGACTAGTTGAACATCGTAATAATCTCAAAATATCTTTCTAATAGAAGTAATTTAGTCGTTAGTCGTTAGTCGTTAGTCGTTAGTAATTTTTTACCAATGACCACCGACCACCGACCACCGACCAAATAATTCAATTAAAAAGCAAGAATCAACTTACAACTGCAAATGATGGCCGTCGCTGGCCATCAGCTCATCAAGTTCTTTTATTCAGAACTTGAAGTATGGTTTTTGTGATTTGTGGTTTGTGTCGCTTCACGCTTCACGCTTCACGCTTCACGAAGACTTGCTCTTCAAGCAAAGGATTGTAGGGGCGTATTGCATACGCCCAAGCAATTGGGCGCAAGCATTGCGCCCCTACGATCCATCGGATAAAAAGTAACAAAGGGTGTTTAGTGGATGCCTTGGCAATCAGAGGCGATGAAAGGCGTGAAAGACTGCGATAAGTCCGGGCGAGCCGTCAATATGCATTGACCCCGGAATTCCTGAATGGGGAAACCCACGGCTTTATGCCGTATCTGTAACTGAATTCATAGGTTGCAGAAGCAAACCTGGCGAAGTGAAACATCTCAGTAGCCAGAGGAAAAGAAATCAACCGAGATTCCCCTAGTAGTGGCGAGCGAACGGGGATCAGCCCAGTGGCTGAACAATCAGATAGCAAAACGCGATGGAAAGCGCGGCAATAATAGGTGATAGCCCTGTATGTGAAATCTGGTCGTTCGGTCCAAGAGTAGAGCGGGACACGTGAAATCCCGTTTGAATATGGGGGGACCTTCCTCCAAGGCTAAATACTCCTGATTGACCGATAGTGAACAAGTACCGTGAGGGAAAGGTGAAAAGAACCCCGAAAGGGGAGTGAAATAGACACTGAAACTGAATACCTACAAGCTGTCAGAGCCCTCAATCAATTTTTTGCAAAGCAAAAAATTGATTGAATTTCTGATTTGAGATTTCTGATTTCGGATTTACAAAATCGCTTCGCGATTTTGTTTAATAATGCTGTCGGCGTCAGCCGACACAAAACTTAAATCATAAATCAGCAATCATAAATCCTAAATCCAATCAATTTCGCGAAGAGAAATTGATTGAGGGTGATGGCGTACCTTTTGTATAATGAGCCAACGAGTTGCGATTACTAGCAAGCCTAAGCCGTTAGGTGTAAGCGTAGGGAAACCGAGTCTGAATAGGGCGAAATTAGTTAGTGGTCGCAGACCCGAAGCGGGGTGATCTAGGTATGAGCAGGCTGAAGGTATGGTAACACATGCTGGAGGGCCGAACGCACCGATATGACAACATCGGGCGATGACTTGTGTCTAGGGGTGAAAAGCCAACCGAACCCCGTTATAGCTGGTTCTCCGCGAAAACTATAGAGGTAGTGTCTCATGCGTTCGTTGCTGGGGGTAAAGCACTGGAATGGCTAGGGGGAGTAAAATCTTACCAAACCATACCAAACTCTGAATACCAGCAAATTATAGCATGGGAAACAGTCCATCGGTGCTAAGGTCGGTGGACGAGAGGGCAACAGCCCAGACCGCCAATTAAGGTCCCCAAATAATGATTAAGTGGGAAAGTGAGTCGAGATTCCAAAACAACCAGGATGTTGGCTTGGAAGCAGCCATCATTTAAAGAAAGCGTAATAGCTCACTGGTCTAGTTAAGAGTCACGGCAACGAAAATGTAACGGGGCTAAAATCATTTACCGAAATTGCGGGTGTCAGCAAATTGAACAAATCGCTTTGCGATTTGTTCAATTTGAGTGACAAAGTTACAAAGTGACAAAAGTGACAAAGTTAATGTCACTGTGTCACTCTGTCACTGCAAAATTGCTTTGCAATTTTGCTATGTCACTTCAAATTGAGCAAATAACAGAGTTATTTGTTCAATTTGTTGGCGCGGTAGCGGAGCATTCTGTAAGCCTGCGAAGCCCAAGGCGCGAGCCAGGGTGGAGGTATCAGAAGCGCGAATGTTGGCATGAGTAGCAGCTAATCGGGGTGAGAAACCCCGACGCCGTAAGAGCAAGGGTTCCTGTTCAATGTTAATCAGAGCAGGGTGAGTCGACCCCTAAGGCGAGGCCGAAAGGCGTAGTCGATGGGAACACGGTTAATATTCCGTGACTCGTGGGATGTGACGGATTTCGTAAATTGTTTTTCCTTAATGGATTGGAATTGCAGTGAAGAGGTCCCAGGAAATAGCACCCACAGCCGCAAGGCAGAATCGTACCCAGAACCAACACAGGTGCTCGAGTCGAGTAGACTAAGGCGGTTGAGAGAACTATGTTGAAGGAACTAGGCAAAATGTATGCGTAACTTCGGGATAAGCATAACTCATTTTAAGGCAACTTCAATTGAGTGACACAAAAAAGGTGGGGGCGACTGTTTACTTAAAACCCAGCACTCTGCTAAATCGTATAAGATGATGTATAGGGTGTGACGCCTGCCCAGTGACGGAAGGTTAAGTTGAGGGGTGCAAGCCCTGATATGAAGCCCCGTTAAACGGCGGCCGTAACTCTAACGGTCCTAAGGTAGCGAAATTCCTTGTCAGGTAAGTTCTGACCCGCATGAATGGCGTAACGATCTCCACACTGTCTCCAACATAGACTCAGCGAAATTGAATTCTCGGTGAAAATGCCGGGTACCCGCAGCTAGACGGAAAGACCCTATGAAGCTTTACTGCAGTTTCGTACTGGCATTAGGGCACACTTGCGTAGGATAGGTGGGACGCTTTGAAACCCGGATCTCGGTTCGGGCGGAGCGGTCGGTGAAATACCACCCTGGTGTGTTTTAATGTCTAACCCGCGTTATTGAACCATGGCGGGGGACAGTGCGTGATGGGCAGTTTGACTGGGGTGGTCGCCTCCCAAACTGTACCGGAGGCGCGCGAAGGTTTGCTCAGGCTGGTCGGAAATCAGCCGGTGAGTGCAATGGCAAAAGCAAGCCTGACTGCGAGGAGGACACTCCGAGCAGAGACGAAAGTCGGTCATAGAAACCCGGTGGCTCCGCATGGAAGGGCCATCGCGAACGGACAAAAGCTACTCTAGGGATAACAGGCTGATGCTGCCCAAGCGTCCATAGCGACGGCAGTGTTTGGCACCTCGATGTCGACTCATCGCATCCTGGGGCTGGAGCAGGTCCCAAGGGTATGGCTGTTCGCCATTTAAAGCGGTACGTGAGTTGGGTTAATAACGTCGTGAGACAGTTAGGTCCCTATCTACTGTGGGCGTTGGATATTTGAGCAGACTTGACCTTAGTACGAGAGGACCGGGTCGAACGAACCCCTGGTGTACCTGTTGTCGCGCCCGCGGCAGCGCAGGCTAGCTATGTTCGGAACAGATAACCGCTGAATGCATCTAAGCGGGAAGCTGGCTGCAAGATAAGATATCCCCATTAATCCTGTTGTAGACTACAACGTTGATAGGTTGCACGTGTAAGCCCTGCGAGGGGTTCAGCGCAGCAATACTAATCGGATGATTGACTTTTTATCCTTTTGTTTGACCTTTCGGGGTCGGACGAATGCTTGAAGAGCAAGTTGTAATCTCGCCATAGCGCAAGCGAAGGCGGATGAAAGAAACAGATTCTTGATATTTTGTATTATGATGTTCAGCGAAACTAATTCTGGTGATTATTGAGCGGGAGCCACCCTCTGTTCCATCCCGAACCAGACAGGGAAACCCCGTATCGCCGATGGTACTTTGGCCCAAGCCACGGAAGAGTAGGTCGTCGCCAGAATTAGTTTCGTTACGATCATAAAAACCGACAATATCGCGCCCCGCATGGGGCGTTTTTTTCGTTGAATTTCTAATATTGAATCAATACAGCGTCATGGCGTTGCGTTAGAAATCGCGGGATTTATTTGTTTGACATCTCCGTTTTGTCAATTATAATAAAGCCAAAGATAAAATAGGTGCGAAAGGAGCGCGTGATGAACTGGGGTGAAATACTTGCTTGGTCTGGCATTGTTACCGGTGGTACTGGGGGCGTGGTGACCATTGGGTCTTTGGGGGCCTTGGCACTTAACGGAATCGCGCCGGCGTGGTATTTTGATTTTGACGAAGATAAAATTATTTATAATTGTGTGAAATTTGGTCTGATTCCTCTGCTTGCTTCGGTCGTTCTTTTCAAAGGTGCGGGTGCAATAAAAGAATATGAAAGTAAGCAAAAGGCCCCCGAGGCAAACGAAGTATTTGTACCGGCAGATGATAAAGTTGCTTTCTCTAACTCAGTATGTTGGGCTGAAGCAAATAACAGATCCAAGGGTGTGCAAGGAGTCCTTAGAAACAAGGTGCAGAAACTAAAATAATTCTGATGATTATTGAGCGGGAGCCCCCCTCTGTTCTATCCCGAATCCCGCCGCATGCGGGATTTTTTGTGCGATGATTGTTTTGGCATTCTATCCTATGTTTTTCGGGGAACGGATATGGTAAAATTGAGGCAAAGGCCCCAGCGGGCCCGAGAAAGGAGAGAGAACATGCCAATGAAGACGATGAAAAAAGCACCAAAGAAAACAGTCGCCAAAAAAACGACGACCGCCAGTGCCAAAAAGACCGGCGCAAAGAAAACCAGTGCCAAGAAAACCGGAGACTGTTGGTAAAAATCCGCCCCATCCGGGGCGTTTTTTATTGCTTTTGTGGAATTTTATTCTAACATAACCCGTATGAAAAACCTTATTAATATCTTCCCAGCTTGGAACAAGATCATTTCATATTGTGCCATTGATTTAGATTCTGGTAAAACGGTATGCCGTAGCCCAGATATTTATATGTATCCGGCCTCTACTTTTAAAGCCTTTATCGCCGCCGCCATTCTTTCCGACAAGAATGTGGAATTAACCGCAAGGTACACCGTTGCGCCAGGGTTGAAGAACAAGGATTTATATCCGATCGTTTCCAAAACGATGGGAGAAGGATGGACAAAATCAGTATCGGAATTATTGTCCTTGATGTTATTTCAATCCGATAATCGCGCGGCGAACACATTGTATAAATTGACGGATGTTGATGGCTTTTTATTAAGGCACGGATTCAGAAGGCAAGATGAACTTGGCAATTTTTGCGGTACCGGAACAACGATGAAATTTCTGAATGCCAAAAAGGATAATACGGCGGACAAAGTTTTGTTTCGCGATAGAGTGGTGACATCGGCGGGCGACCTGGCCAGATTTGCAAGCATGGTGGAAACTGGCGGATTTGGCGATAACTCCGACGATATAAGAAAAGTATTGATAAATAACAGCCAGAAAGTGATGTTTGAGGATATCATTTGGCGCAAAGGCGGAAATTTGAACTTTAAGCCTAAAAAATTTAATATTAAGTTTCCCGCATATTACAGCGGTCTCTGGCAAAATTATTTATGCAAACCGCGATAAAATATTACCCGGTCCCGCCGCGCGCGGGGCTTGCCCCCCATGGCTCTTTATTTCTGCCGGATCTCTTTTAAGTATGCCAGGAATTCGTATTGGTTATCGGCGCAAAACTGCTGGATAAATTTCGCGGTCTCTTTCCCGACATACAGATAATGCCATGCCTCTGGCACTATTCCGGTCGCCGCCGCCGATTCGGCCGTATAAGACTGCACGAATCCAAATTCCCATGCGCGGGCTTTCAGCCACTTGATTTCGGATCGTCCGATAACCCCGTTGTCTTTGCCAATCAGATCCAGCGCGTATCCGGTCTGATGCTGGGACAGCCCGGGGAATGCGCGCCAGGACCCATGTTCGCCGCCGCCATAGAGGACTTTTTGAACCCCGAACGAACGGTATCCCGACGCGATCGCCATGGGCCGCCCGATTTCATCATGCATCGCCGCCGCCATTTTGGTCAGCGCGGGCAAGACATCCGCGCAAACTCTGATGGTTTTATTTGGCCGCAAAAGTTCGGTGGTTGGGATTTCCGCCAAGCCGTCCGGCACAAAATCTCGGGAAAGCGTATCGCCGGGCAATTGGACGTTTTTATAAAAATCATGCTCTGGGCCCAGGTTCATAAAAGCGAAATATTTCGCGCGCGCGGTGTCCGTCGGGCATTCGGCGATATTGCGGATGCGCTGTGCGGCCGGCGTGCCGGCGTCGCGCCGCCCCGCGCCGGATACGAACAATAAATTCATCAAAATAAACAAGTATAATTTGTTGCGCATAGTGCGTCAGACCATGGATTTTTGCTGGGAATGATTACTGAAATATCATGGCTCATAGGTTTATGATACCACCGGAATATAATTTGTCAACCGGCGTTTAGGGGGGGCGGCAATACACTCGGTGGCCGGAAAATTCTGTCATTGATATCAGCTTGATTTTTTCTGATTATTCAATTACAATTAGAAACCGGGCCTTGTTATATCGGCCGTATCCGGAATCATTACAATTCAATATTTTTTGCCAAAGAAAACATTCTTACCAACCCACGCTTGATTTTATTCTTTTATTCAATTATAATTATGCGCACAACCTGGCATATGGAGAGAGAAATGAACCATGAAGAAGTTTGGGGCGCCATAGAGCGCTTTGCTGGCGAACGCGGATATTCATGCTCGCGCTTGGCGCGGTGCAGCGGTTTGGACGCCACGACATTCAACAAGAGCAAGCGCTGGTCCCGCGAAGGCCAGCCGCGTTGGCCGTCAACGCAGTCTATTGCGAAAATCCTTTCGGCCACCGGGGCCGATATAACCGATTTTGTAAAGTATCTGAAGCACGAATGACCCGCGGAAACAATCCGGCGCAAAGGGCGCGCGCGCATTCGCATGTGTGGGCGTTTCTTTGCGCCGCCGCCGGCACGGCAACTATTCCCGATTGATTTTTGGAAAATTTGGTTTAGCATGTAAAAATATAACAAGGAGAAGGAATATGTTCGCACTTTTGCAATATCCGCTGAATTTCGTGCGCGACGGGCTGGAGCCGTTTATGTCCGCGCAAACGATAGACTTTCACTATGGCAAGCATATGGACGGGTATATAAAAAACCTGAACGGACTGATTGCCGGAACCGATTACGAAAATCTGCCGCTGGAAGAAATTATCAAAAAAGCGGCCGCCGCCGGTGCTCCCGCGCAAAAGATATTCAACAACGCGGCCCAGGTCTTTAACCATGATTTTTTCTTTCGCGGGCTCAGTTTGGACTTGCACGCGGAATTCCCAAAGAAAATCGCGGACGCATTCGGCAGCTGGGACAAGTTTCTGGCCGATTTCAAGGCCGCGGCGACCGGCGTATTCGGCAGCGGCTGGGCATGGCTGGTCCGCGACACGTCGCCGCAGGGCGGCGCCGGGGCGGGCGAATCCGGCGCGCTGAAAATAGAAACCACCGCGAACGGGGATACCCCGATCGCGCACGGCCGCAAACCGATAATGTGCCTGGACGTGTGGGAGCACGCGTATTACCTGGATTACCAGAACCGCCGCGCGGATTTCGTGGACGCATTCCTGACGCACCTGGTGAATTGGGATTTCGTGGCCGCGAATTTGAAATAAAATGATTTGATTTATGAACTTTGTAAGGGTGGGTATCTTTTTATCTCGTAATATTCAGTAATCGTCGTCCGCCTTTGCGTCAGTGGCGGGTTAGCCACTGACGAAGGGTTTCTTGTTGACCGGACTGGCCGCTTTGTGTAAAATAGGTTCCAAATAACAGTGTCAACAAAACGGTGCCGAAATGTCATATGTAAACCCCCGCAAACCCGCAGAAGTCTACACACACACACACACACACACACACACACACACACACACACACATATATATATATCTGATCGTTCGCTGATATTTCGGTGCACATCGGCCGCGCGATGCGCAGATTTTTCGCAAAGATTTTTCAAAATAGTTTTCATTTTTTTTGGTTTGTTATTTTTCGTTGGCGCGGCATCTCCCTCGCATGCCGGTCAGGCGGCGAATGTGGATTTCGTGCACAGGTATATCACCCAGAAATGGGGGATTACTGTCCCGATCAAAGCGCCGAATGTCCAGCAGGTCGTGAATGTAAAATATACTCTCTGTGCCATAGACCGCGCGAACGAGATATTAAATGGCGCGCCGCCGACAACGACTTACTGCAACCATGCTTTGGCGACGAATCAGATCATAGACGACCCGATGGTGCGCGATGCGGTCGATCGGCTGGTTGTGAAGAAAAATACCGAGCCATTCAAAGTAACGCTGACCAACATTGCCGCAAACGACCAGTTCAGTTTCGCTATGTCCGCATCCGGAGACTTTACGATAGATTGGGGCGATGGGGCGGCGGCGGAAACGATCGCGAAGCCGGACGTAACGAATACAACTTATTCCCACACATATTCCGCTGCGGGGAATTACACCGTGACCCTCGGCGGCGCGGCGACCGGATATAGCACTGGCAGCACAACTGCCGCGATAAGTTTTATTAATTCAACGAACAAGGCGAAAATAACCGCAATATCCGGCGATCTTGGGTCGGTGTTTCCGAAACTGTCGGCGCCGGTCGCCGGACAATTCCACACCCCGCGGTTTTACAATACTTTTGCCGGCTGCACCGGCCTGACCAGCATACCGTCGGGCCTGTTTGCCGGCCTGCATGGCGCGCCGGTAACCAGTATGTTTCGATATACTTTTGACAGTTGCACCGGTTTGACCGGCCCGATACCTTCCGGCTTATTTGCTGGGATTTCCGGCGCACCCGCAAACAATATGTTTGATTCTACTTTTAACAATTGCACCGGCCTGACCAGCATACCCTCTGACTTATTCGCCGGGATTTCCGGCGCGCCGGCGCAAAGTATGTTTAGCTATACTTTTCAAGGCTGCAAAAGTCTGACCAGCATACCGGCGGGCTTATTCGCCGGGATTTCCGGCGCGCCTGCGACCGGTATGTTTTCCGCTACTTTTTACAACTGCACCGGTTTGACCGGCCCGATACCTTCCGGCTTATTTGCCGGGATTTCCGGCCCGGCTGCGAACAACATATTTTCTTCTACTTTTGCCAACTGCACCGGTTTAACCTCTATACCGTCGGGATTGTTTGCCGGGATTACCAGTGCGGCGGTATACAATTCGTTTGGCCAAACTTTTGCCGGCTGCACCAGCCTGACCAGTATACCGTCCGGCTTATTTGCCGGGGTTTCTGGCGATCCGGGACAAAACATGTTTACCCAAACTTTTCAAAACTGCACCGGTCTGACCAGCATACCATCAGACTTGTTCGGAACGTTTACATCAAACTTGTTAGGAACATTTACCAGCTTGGCAGGCGGTATGTTTAGCGGCACTTTTATGGGCTGCACCGGCCTGACCAGCATACCCTCTGACTTATTCGCCGGGTTTTCTGGCGCGCCGGTAAGCGCGATGTTTTCCAATACCTTTGACGGCTGCACCGGTCTGACCAGCATACCGGCGGGCTTGTTCGCCAGTATTTCCGGTGCACCGGCAGGACAGATGTTTTATATGACCTTTAATGGCTGCACCGGTTTGACCAGCATACCGTCGGGATTGTTTGCCGGTATTTCCGGCACGCCGAAAGTTAGTATGTTTGACAGTACTTTTTCCGGTTGCACCGGCCTGAACGGTTCGATACCGCCCGGCATGTTCGGAACAATTACCGGCGCGCCGGCATCGAATATGTTTAGAATGACTTTTCAAGGCTGCGCCGGCCTTACCGGTTCCATACCGGCCGGCTTGTTCGGAACACTTTCCGGCGCGCCGGCAACATATATGTTTCAATCTACCTTTAACGGCTGTTCCGGCCTAACGGGAATAGAAGACGGAATCTGGGACTTGTCCGGTGTTTCCAACACTTCGGCCACGTATGCGTTCTATCAAACATTTTACAACTGTTCCAACATAACGTCGGAAAGTCCTTCGATTGCGGCCGGAAATTCTACAAAGCTATGGCAACAATTTACAACCTTGTATATCGGCCAAAATGCGTTCACCGGCGCGACGAAAATGGCGGATTACGCATCAATTCCAGCAGGGTGGAGGTGATCCGCCTGCAAATCCTAATTTCTATAAATTCTCTTGATTTCAGGCTGATGCATGATATAATCCGCGTCGCCACCCTTCGCCGAGGCTACGGGTGACAAGCCGGCGGGATAGCTCAGTGGTAGAGCAGAGGAATCATAATCCTTTGGTCGGGGGTCCGAATCCCTCTCCCGCTACCAAATAATTCCCCTCCTTTGGAGGGGTGTCTTTTTGCTTTGCAAAAAGGCGGGGAGGGTTCAATGAACAAGGCCTGTGCGAACTAATCCCTCCGCCGCTACCAATCTTACATTTTTCATTAAATTATAACTAAAATGCCCGAGAAATCGGGCTTTTTCAGGGTTCAGACTTTTCATAATTTTACACATAAATTCTATCAAAGGATTATTTGTCTGAACATTTCGCGGAAAACTCTACAAATATATTGAAATTGGCGAAAGTTTGTGTTATGATTTCTTAAAATATCGGGAGGAGATAGATAAGAATGAGGAAGTTAAACATGATTGCACAAGATGTCACTTATACTATTAAGAAAAATTCTATTAACCTTCTTTTTGACGGTGAATCAATAGGTATAGCCGAAAGCACCACTAAACAAGGTTCGTTTGCGGTTACAATTGACGGAAAAACATACGATATATTTCGTGAAGAACCCAATATTATAGAAAATTGTGATAGATTACTGGAAGGCGTATGTGACCCAGTAAAAAACGATACGTGCGACCACAGATGCGTCATAACTAGTCGTGAAGAAAGGTATTGGATGACTGGTCCAAGACTTTTATTTGGCAAAAGCAAAAATATTACTCATATTGGTAAAAAATCCAGCACAATTTTCTATGATATTTGGGATGTTTATATAAAAATAAAAACTCCAGAAATAAATAACGAGATACTTGATGCGCAAAAATTGCACGTCATAAAAAGACAATTTGTAAACTTATTACCACTAGACAGAAAGAAAAAGCAAATTTAAGTCGGCGTCTCAACTTCATGGTTTAGAAAAACTAAAACCTTAAAGTATCAACCACTCTTGTCACTTCGATAATATCGTTGTAAATTCGTAACATGCAAGCGGGCGGTGGGTTCAGACTTTTTCTCATTCTTGCTGCCAAAATTATAACGGAACAGTCCATGAATAAAAATCTCGGGCGTATTTTTTTGATCGGTGCTTTGGCCGGCTTTGTGGCGACCGGCGCGCAGATTGGTTTTAATCACGGCGGGGTAAAGGGCGCGGCTGGCGGCGGCGTATTTAATTTAATCCTGGGCTGTCTGATTTTATCCCCGGCAATCGTCCGTATGAAGCGGAATGTCAAATCACGGTAAAATTCAATATCCCGTTCGCGGCATCCACAGCGCACAATACATACTTTACATTTACAGTCTGCGAAAGATTCGTGGCCGGGGTTGGAACATATATGCATGGATTTGTTAAATTGTGCACATAACCTACGTTTACTGCTGGTCCGGCCTACGCTTGCGGCGCGAACGTAATGATTTTATTATGAAAATTAGAAATAAACGAAACCTTGTTTTTTATGGCAACGGCGGGGATGGAACAATCAAAACGCCGGTCATTGTCCCGCCGGCCGGTTGTATCGCCGTATCTGCCTTCGCGCCCTGGGCCGCGGTGGCATACGCGGTGCTGTCGGTGAAAGCCGCCGTTCCCAGCGCGCCGCTGTCATGCGGAACCAAAGCCCCGGATGTGTTAAATACCGCGGGAACATTTGCCGTGATAGACGCGGCGGACCCAAGGGTCGGAACATTGCCGGATGCCGTGCCGGTCGTGGGGATTGACGGCTTGTTCGACAAATCGGCATAAGATCCGGATGTCGCGACAGGCGCCAAGTCACCGGGTTGTATGGCGGAATCGGCCAGAGCGCCCTGGGCCGCGGTTGCGAAGTCTGTTGTATTCGCGGCCGCCGCGGTTCCAAGCGTCGGTTTGTTTAATATGAGCTTGGATCCGCTTGTGGCGTTCCAGTCGGCCTTGGGCTCCTCATACAAATTTTTGATGAAGTTAAGTTCTATGGATCCGCCCTCTGAATATGATATACGGAACACATTGCCTGTGGGGAGTGATAACAATGTCTCATTCAAAGCTATTGGGAATCCAATCACCGTGTCATTTGTCCATTGCCAATTCCCAGGCCCGTAGGCCGTCTTTGTAACGCGCATTGAATTCATAGTGACGTCAAAAATCGCGCCAATCGTTCCGTCCGATGCAACCTTTATCGTTGTGCCGTCAGGTTTTATTCCGCCCAGGACAGACGTTGTGGCAATAGGAATTGATTGCAGCGCGGTATCTGCTTTCGCGCCTTGTCCGGCGGTCGCAAATTCATTAATATCCTTTGCGGCCGCTGTTCCCAACGTGGGCTTGTCTGTTAAATCATTATAACTGCCCGTTGATGCCACTGATGACAAGGCAGCGATTATGTTGTCAATATATTCTTGGCTGGCAATATTCGCCCAACCGGGCGTTGCAAACACCACCACCATAAAAAATAATGGTAAAAATTCTAATTTCCGGAACAACATTCTCTGCCATATTTTAACAGTTTCGCCATATTTTTGCAATAAAATAAGGGGGATGTTCCCCCCTGCTTTTGCTGGCAAAGGGCGACATTGATCCTTGATATTGCCGTAATATCGTTATAAACTGCTTACAAACAGGGGGACGACATGCTGGAAAAAATCCCGACGGACACAGAGCTGAAAAAATTATTGGGCGTCAAAAAATACAATGATTGGATGGCCATCCGGTCGTTAATAGACGGCCTGTATGAAATGGACGCCGCGTGGAATCGGGGCTATAAATCCTGGAAATACGAATACAAATACCGCCGCGGGGGCAAGACGCTCTGCGCGCTGTCCGCAAAGGAAGATTGCTTTGGCCTGATGTTCGTGTTTGGCGCGGCAGAGCGGAAAAAGTTTGAGGCCGCGGAAAAAACATATTCCGCCGCCATCCGCGATATTTATAAAAAATCCACGACGTATCACGACGGCAAATGGATGATGGTGGAAAATCCTGGCCGACCGTTGCTGGCCGACATCGGAAAACTGCTGCAGATAAAAAGAAAACCGAATAGAAAGAACCCAGAGGTATAGAATCCCGGCCGGCGCGGCCATTTTTTATCAAGTTTTACGATTGACAAAACGTATTATGGTGGTATTATTTTGCTATAAAAAGGTTTTAGAATGCCATATTATAAAGTTTTCAGGGGCGATATGACCAACGTGTGGGACGGCGATAAAAATAATCAACTGCCCACGGTGCAATACAAGGTCGGCGAAATCACATACGCCACCAAGAAAATAAACCGCAAAACACTGCTGCCGGAACAATCCGAATACACGATATATTTTTGCGAATGCGCGCTGGACGCCGCCAATTGGCACGCTAATTTCGGACACAGAGAGGATGTTGCATTCTGCGAAATAAAACCGAGGGGGAGGCTGGGGAAAAAAGATCCGGAATGGACCATATTCAACGCTTATATCGCCGGCCAGTGCTTTGCCAACGGAATAAAAGTCATCCGGGAAATACCCAAAGAAGACTTTGCCAAATTATGCATGGACGAATACAGGGGGCTGTCCCAAAAAAGAAAAGATATCCCCGTCAGGATACACTGGCTGCGCACCATAGGCACCGGATTGTTTGAAAATATGGAATTTGAATACAGCCTTGATTTGTCCGCCGCGGACGATATAAAAGAAAATGCGCTGGCGGGAATGTCGGCGGAAGTTCTTTGGTTGGTAAACACGCGTTTAAAAATGGGAATAAAAAAATTGTCGCCCGGGATGTTGAACGGCGTTACCGTCAAATGTGTCTTGCTTTTGCACCCGGAATGCGTGATAGAACCAGGAGCATTTGACAATGCCAAAATCGGCGCAGTGCAATTTGAAACCGAGCCGTGTTATTGCGCGGGGGATCCAAAGATTATTAACGAATGCGGCGCAAAGACGGTTTCTGAAAAATACTATGAAAACAACAGACAGTACACCAGGAACTTCGTCGTGGATTTGAACGGCAACAGAATACAATCATCCAGATAATACGAATACCCAGAGAGGTGCGGTTTTAGTTTAAAATATTTCCTTGACTTTTGGGATAGCAATTCTATATACTTGGAACTATTGAAATATAAAAACGGAGCCGGAATGCTGAAACGAATCTTGATTTTGCCGATGATGTTTGTAATGACGCTCGCTTTTGCCGGCGCGGGCCCGGCGTCCGCGTCCGCGCCGCAAACCAAAACAGTGGTTTATTATTTCAGCTCTTGCGGGCGTTGCGCGGCCCATTCGGGTGCCGAAGGATACACCCGCGGCGCGATAGACCAGAATTTCGCGCATGAAATCATGGATGGCCGCATGGAATTTCAGAGCACCGATACCAAGAAAAAAGAAAACAAACATTTTCTGAAAGATTACGGGCTGTACACCGAATCCGTCGTTCTTTCGCGGGTTGCGGACGGGAAAGAGGTCAAATTCAAAAACCTGGATCAAATCTGGAAATTTGGGGGACGGGAAGACGCCTTTAAAAAATACATAACGGACGAGACGGCCGCCTTTATGGGGGAATGACGTGATAACGACGCTTCTTTTGCTTTCCGCGCTGTGGCTGGGGATACTCACGTCCCTCAGTCCGTGTTCGCTGGCGACGAATATCGCCGCGATCTCGTTCGTCGGCCGCCGGGTGGAAAGGCCGCTGTATGTTTTGGCCAGCGGACTGGCCTATACGCTCGGCCGGACGCTGTTTTACACTATTTTGGGTGTGGCCCTTTCCATGGCGATGCATTCCATCCCGATGGTTTCGGATTTTTTGCAGACCAAGATGACATATTTTCTGGGGCCCCTGATGATCGTTGTCGGCGCGGTGCTGTTGTGGCTGAGCCTGGCCCCAAGCAGGAAAAGCTGCGCCACCGGACTGGCCGGCGCGCGCGAAGAAAAGTTTGCAAAATTCGGCCTGTGGGGCGCGTTCTTGCTGGGGCTTTTATTCGCGTCCGCGTTGTGCCCGTTTTCGGCGGCATTGTTCTTTTCCAATTTAATCAAGAGCAACGGGAACATCCCCGCGCTGGTGCTATACGGCATCGGCACGGGCTTGCCCGTTCTGGCGTTCAGCTTTGCGCTGGCCTTTTTCACGGACAAAATATCGCACGTTTTCGCCGCCGCAGCGACCTCTGAACGCGTCGCGCGGATTTTGACCGCCGTCGTTTTCATCATAGCGGGGCTTTATTCTTTATGGAGGATTTTATGACCAAAAACAAAACAGAGTCCATGGCAAGGATAGACGAGCTGGCCGTCGTGCTGGGCGCGCTGGCCCAGGAAACGCGTATTAAGATATTTCTAATACTTGTTGAAAACCATGAACATGGCGTCTGCCCCGGCGACATAGCGGCCCGGCTGAAAATTCCGCGGAATACACTGTCTTTTCATTTGTCCCTGTTGTCGCACGCAGGGCTTTGCACAAGCATGAAAAAGGGCAAAATGATTTTTTACAAGCCGGATTGCGATACGGTGCGGAAATCCACGCAATTTCTGTTCAAAAATTGCTGCGAGATGAAATGCAAGAAGTCGTGAAATGGAAAATGTGATACTAGCGCGTTCGTGAGAATAAACCGAGTATCACATTTTCCATTTCACGTCCCTAATACCCGCCGATGCTGCCCAGATACATGTTTCCGGTGGATTCAATGGTGCTCTGGAATTTCTTTTGGTTCTTGCCCGAAAACAGGGCCAGAATCGTCCCCGAATCGGTCGCCAGCATGTCGCATACCGTCGCGATTCCGGAATTCATTTTCTTGAAAAATGCAGATGTTGGGAAAATTTCCACGGCATACAGCCCGTTTTGAGACGGTTTGTCCCGGCCGTTCGGCTGTTTGACTATGACCATAATCTGGCATTCGGGCGATACGATCAGCTTGCCCGCAACCTTGGCATCCTGGCCCAGCAATTCGCCCCACCATCCGCGGGATTCCGCGAACACCGGATAATACAGCGTCGCGTCCGGGTTGTCGGCAAAAAAGCCGCTGATTTCAAATTCATCGGAACACGTCGCCGGCATGGTGCCGGCGGCGGCGGATATAACCCGCCGGGCGGTTTGGTAAAGGTTTGCGTCGCGAATCTTGCGCGACCAAAATAATACAGGCGAAGTGACTGATTCGTGTGCCATTAGGGGAATTATATCAGATTCGGAGGGCGGAAAAAAGGAGGGCGGGCAAAAAAAATCGCTTGACTTTTGGCTGGTGCCGGTGGCTCGTGCTGGTGACTGGTGATTCATAGTTGCGACGAATCACCAGCACGAGCCACCAGCCACTTACTTTTTCAGGCTTTTATACCATTTCTGGATATTGCCCCAGATGGCTTTCGCGTCGCCCTTGGCCGTTTCATAGTATTTGTCCGGTATGCCGACCTTTGCGAACATGGTTTGTATCAGCGCCGGTATCATGGTCATAAACATGGCCAGGAACAATCCCATCAGGACGATCGTCACCAGCGAATCGTTGTTCATCAATAATCCATTCATCAGGATTTCGGGGTTATTTTGCTGGAACGCGGCGCGCAGAGTGTCCATTCCCTGGAACTGGCCGAACATCGCGTTCATAAATATTATGGCAAACGCGATGAATATGCCGACCATGGCGATTCCGGCCACATTTTTAATCAGATTGTCTATGGTGGCCTTTAGGCTGGTGGTCTTTAATATCTCCCAATCGGAAAACAGCCAAGACAGCAAAAACAGCGGCAGCATAATCAAATCCAGGGAAAGGTCTATGAATACCTGCAAGAAATAAAGCGGTATGGGCAGCAAAGCGAAAAAGAACAGCACCAGGATGGCCGCGCCAGCCAAAATCAGCGGAATATTTGGAAAGAACGGCACGTTCCACATTATTTTATGCATATACTTGCTGGAAAACGACATATTGAGCATGGTCCAGCCGGCGGTCATGCCGATCGCCGTCATCTGGTGAATTCCCGCCAGCTGGCACGACAGGTTATGGCGGAAGTTTGGCGAGAAAGCCCCCGTTGCCGCCGCCGATTTTGACATCGCGGCCGGATCGGCGATTGCGGTCGCGACCAGGCACGATTCAAATGTGTTTTCGGTGTTCGCGTTGGCGGTTCCTATTTGGAAATTAGCACCGACCGCGCGGCCCAATGTCCAACCGATATTGAACACCGGCTCTACTATGACATTCGCGATCAGCCGCGGCAGCGGGAACGCCAGCAATGCCACCACGAACGCCAGCTTTATGGACATGGTTCCGAATTTGCCGGCCATGGACCAGCCTTCCTCGGTCTTGCTCATTCCTATATACCCGGATAATAATTTCCAGGCGACCCATATGGCGGCCAGCGCGAACGCGACGGGCATGGTGACCAGGCCGATCGCATGATAAACCCGCGGCAGCAACCCGGACATGGTCGCTATGATGTCCGAAAACATTTGGCAGGACCAGCAGCTGGAAAAGAACGAGAGGGCGTCATTCATATTCACGGGCACAAAGCTGCGGTAAATGGAAAATCCGGCGATGACGCCCGCGCCCGCGATCGCCCCGATCAACAGCGGCGCCGCCGCCCCCGCCGAGAAAGGCAGGAACGAGAGAAAGATTATCCAAAATTTTTTAAAACGACTCATATTTTATTTTAATCTCATTTTCAAAATACGACTACCCCGAAAACCTAAGGCAACAAGTTGCCAAGGTTTTCTCCCCTTCTAAGAAGGGGAATTTATCGCGTTCAGATTTTATAACGAATGAGCGCGAGTTGCCCTTTTTAGAAGGGCCGGAAAGCTAGGAGGCGCGCTTTCTTGCGGGCGACCTTAGCTTTCCGGGGTAGTCATGGTGTTCCGCCGCCGGCGGGCGCGGCGGGCGGCTTGCCCGATATTGCGTTCGCCAGCTTTCCGCCCACATTTTTGCCGATGTTCTTTATGTTTTCAAACATCTTTTCCGCGTCGGTCCCCGCTTGTTCGCCGATGGACTTTTCTTCCTGAATGTCAAAGGTCTTCATGATTGTTTCCGAAATCTTTTTGACCTGGTCGGTGAGATACGTCACCAGATACAACAGGACGATGGATCCAACCAATGTCATGGCGGCCAGGTTGTCGTCCGACAGATTTCCGGAATACACCGATCCGTCCATGATGGCGTGCGCCAGTTCCGTTCCGCTTGCGCCCTGGGCCGCAAAGAACTTTGCTATTAATACCATCGCGATTATGAACGTGATGATTGCGGTCGCCAATGTCACGATGGAATTGATGACCTTCTTTAACAGCTTCTTGCCCGTCGCCTCGCCCAATGTCTTGACCCAATTCGCGGCCTTGGAATTTTTAAACACAAACACGACCAGGGATATCGGGAAAAAGAACGCAAAGAAGGTCAGCGCGACAACCGCGTCCAGGAAGTAAAAACTGTATTTCACAAACAGTTTGAAAAATCCGTAAACCAAATACCATCCCATAAAGAACATCATTATGTGTTTCAATAGCGACCCGATGCCCAGCAATGCTTTCCAGGAAAAGGCGTTATCCATGACGGCCAGGCCCAGTTTCATCATCGCCTGGAACTGTGTAATGGATGTTTTAATCAGCATGACGATTTTATCGCGCAACGCGGGCCGGTAAAATCCGTCTTCCTTCATCGGCTCTGGTTCGTATGTTACTTTCTGGGCCACGGATTCCGGGGTTTGGCCGATGACGGCCTGGGTGTACATGATTGTTATATCCGCAACCGGCTCTATGGTAACCGTCGTCACAAACCGCGGGAACCAGACGCCCAATGAAAACAGCGACATGACAATCAGCCCGTTTATCAGCACGGGTTTGAAATATGTCTGGTACGTATGATCCTGAACCTCTGGGGCCTTGCCGCCGAACGCTTTCCACAGGCCCATATTGTCGGTCACCGCCCACAGGACATAGAAAGCGATTACTATGGCGAATATGATTATGCACAGAACCACCATCTTGTCATACATGGCCGCCGCCGCGGACGAGATAATCTGAAACAGGCGGTCAAAAATGGGGCAGTCCCAGCACTGCACCGTTTTATCAACAAAAGGTCCCAGCCATTTATCCAATTTGCTCGCTCCGCTCGCCAATGGGCACTAGGCACTGGGCACTAGGCACTAGGCATTAGGCACTAGGCATTAGTAACTAGTGCCTAGTGCCCGGTGCCTATTTCTTATACTTCTTCCACAAATCCAACGCCTTTCTTGCGCCGGTGTTAACGTTTCCGCGCAATGATTTGAAATCTCCGGATACTTGTTTATACAGGTTGTCGCCGCCCTTGCCGGAATATTGCTCCAGCTTTTCCCGCGTTTTCTTAAAAATCTGGAACATCAGAAAGAATGTCAGTATGGCCGACAGCCAGACGACCGAATGCTCTCCAAATCCGTATCCGCCGGCGATAGCGGACGGCAGGTTGTCATGCGCGCTGCCGCCCGCGGCGGGAACGAACACGGACGTGTTCCATCTGAACAGCGACTTTATCGCCGCGAGATTGATGACCAGTATGAACGCGGATGCGATCATTGTGATAACCAGCTGTTTTAATGAATCTATCAGCCCTTTGAACGGATCCCACAGGTCCAGCCACTTGTCGTCCTTGCCGCGAACCACGAAGTATAGGACGTTGAACGGATACAGAATCAGCTGGAACCCGAAATTGAATATTCCCTGGATAATCAATAACGCCATGAAAAAATTGCTGGATACGAACGTGATAATCAAGAGAGTGCCTGTGACCAGGTTCATAAAGTCTTCGCCGCCGTGCGGAACCAGGGTAATCAGCCCGCGCAGCCCACGGTCAAAGAACTGTAATCCACGCTTTATAATCTGGTTGTTGGCGTGCGTTATGTCGGAAATCGGCTGGACCAGGAATTTGCATGATTCCGGCGACAGATATCCCTTGGCCGCTATGTCGGCGGGACATTCCGCCTTTGGCGCGCCGCCGCCCCAAGGAGAGTCCTGGAATATATTCGCCGTTATGCTTTCCGTATACAGCGCGCCAAAGCGCAAAAACGGATCAACGACAAAGTCCGTAACATACTGCGGCTTTATAGGCAGCAGCAGGGCGGCCGCGACAATAGCGCGGAGCGCGGGTTTCAGCAATGCCTCGCCCAGCTGGATTCCGCCCATCACGTTATTTTCATACATCTGGCCGCCGCCGGAAAATCCGAAAAATTCCAGCCAGGTTTTAGGCAGCCACATTTTTATCAGATACATCGCTATGAAAAATCCCATGCTCGCCCAGACCATGATATAGATAATGCCCGTGCCGTTTCCAACAAAGAAATCGTATCCCGCCATGGCGACCGACATTATCGCGTCCAGCACCAGCGGAACAAACGGGGAAAGGTTCAGCGCGTCCACTATGCCCCATGCCGCATGCGCAGACAACGGCGCAAGCAGAAAGAATAAAGAGCAAAGAACAAGCAGTGTTTTTTTCATAAGTCGTTGGTCGGTGGTCGTTGGTCGTTGGTTGTTGGTCGTTAGTCGGTGGTCGGTGGTCATAGCCCTGGGTTCTTTTCTCATTATTATACCACAAAAGGACGTAATTATGATATACTATTGCTATCAAACAAATATGACCAACGACTAACGACCAACGACTAACGACTAACGACCAACGACTAACGACTAACGACCAACGACTAACGACCAACGACCAATATGTGGAAAGCAAAACTTATCATGTGGCTGATTCAGACGGTGATGTGGATCATCGCCGTCGGCGTCGGCATATGGTATCTGTCGTCGTCTATCGGCGGGGGCGCTATTACTTATGCCAGCCTGGACAGTTTTCTGCGCGCCATCGGGGCGTGCCCGAACGGCCCGTCTGCGCTGGGCGCAGCCGAGGCAAGCGTTTGCGACGTTGCGGCGGCGCGCGGATGCTTTCTCTGCGGATACATAGAAAAATTATTCTTAACGATCGGCGACGCGGCCATGGGGTTTTGGAATGCGCTGGTTAATAACCTCTGGATTCTGATGGCCGGCGGATTCGCCATATTCTTGTTTTTGAAAACCATTGAATATATCCGCGAAGCAAACCAGAAAAATGCCGAGCTGTCCGCGGACGAGCGAAAGCTGGAACTAAAGCCCTGGTTTGACAAGGTGAAAGACACCGGCATCCGCATCATGGTTGCGGGCGTCTTGCTGGGCGCGGTCGGGTTCGGCGGAACCGCGGTGATGAAGACGGTCGCCGACATCACCATCACGCCGGTCATGTATGTGGGATCCGAAATGGCGATGGCGGCGACCGGAATTTCCAGTTCCGCGCAATGCGGCACGCCTGCCAACGACGCGCGTATGGCGTCAAACGCCATCGGTCCCGCGCTGCGGCCGTTCATGTGCGTTATCGGAAATCTGAACGCGGTGATTCTGGCGGGGGCGGCCGGCGGATTTTCGCTGATGAACTTTTCATGGATGGGGCTGGGCGGGGGGCTGCTGACCTGGCTGGCCGGGCTCGCGCTGGTGATCGCGTTTCTGTATACCGGGTTCAGGATATTTTTCCAGGTGCTGACCGTGGTGTTTCAATTGGTGTTCATAATCATAATGCTGCCGCTGCTGATCGCCGCATGGGCGTTTGAGGGCGCGTGGGAAATCGCCAAAGGCGTCGTCGGCAATGCGGTGAACATGCTGGTCAACGCGGCTGTCCGCGTGGTCGCGATTTCGTTAAAGATACTGATACTGTATGCGACGATATCTTTTGCCGCGGACGAATTCTTTCCGGGCCCGGTGGACGGATACACCGCGATTCTGCCGCCCGGAATCGCAATGAATCTCAGCAACGCCCAGGCGGCGGGTCAAACATCGGATGCGGCCGCATCCGTCGCCGCGGTATTCTCAAAGTGCGAGCGGGCCGCGACAGTATCCGGCCAGAAAGATTTGGACAAGGACGCGTTCAGGGATTGTTTCTTGGCCGAAAAGGCGTCGGTGGAAATGCGCCATCCGGGGGCGTTTGATTTCATGGACGACGGGCTGTCGTTCCTGCTGATGATGCTGGGCCTGTTCTTTGTTTACTGGTATGTGGTAGAGCCCAAGGTGGACGAGACGATGAAATTGAAAGACGCACAAGACGGCAAGTTTGAATACGGAAAATACGTTCGCGAATTCGGGGAATCCCTGTGGAGCATCCCAAAGAAAATCGGCGAGAAAATCACCGGGGCGATGAAGAAATAAATGGTGGCTGGTGGTTGGCGCTGGTGATTGGTAAAAATTAGGCAACATGAAAAAACTGTTTTTGTCTTTAATAATTCTTATATCCGCTTTTTGCGGGGGCGCGTTTGCGGCCGACAATGTTCCGGTATCGGATTCCGCCGGGGATATTGGTCCTTTTGGAACCTGGGCGACGCCCGCCAACCAATCCGCGATTCTGGGAAATCTGCGTGGCGATTTGACCAGTTTTCAAACAAAGTTCCAAGCCGTCACCCTGGTGCCGGACTGGGTGCCGCCAGAGGCCCGCGTAGGGCGGAGCCTGATAGGCGCGATGTCGCGCGTTAACGAAATCCTGCACCGCAGCTTGTTTGATTTCATCAGCGTGTTCATCATCATCCTTTTGGCGTTTTGGATCGCGCTGGAATCTTATCAATTCGCAAAGGACGGCGGCGATGCCAAGGCTTTCGCGTATAAAATCGCGATGCGCATCGTCCTTTGCGGGATATGGATATGGATAATATCAAACGATCCCGCGCGATTGTTTATGATGATCGCCGGGCCGATTATTTACGTCGGCAGTTATTTTTCGGACACTATACTGAATTCGGTGACGACGGCGGCGCATGCGAACATGCCGGACACCTGCGCGGCGATTCACAGTTACATCGCGGCCAATCCGGTTGCCGGCGACATGATGCCGCCGGACGCGGTCGCGGGCATTCTGTGCGTGCCGACGCGGCTGGCCGGATTCTTTTACACGTGCGTTGCGGCCGGATTCAAATGGATGATCGCCGGCATCGGGCATTCGGCGATGACGTTTGTCGTCGGCCTCTCGTTCGTGGTGCTGTTCATTATGAACATATGGAAATTCGCGATTATGGCGCTGGGCGTGATTGTGAATTTGTTTCTGATAATCCTGTTTTTGCCGTTTACCGCGATCGCAGAAACATTCGGCGACAAAAAGACGGAATACAAGGGCATCGCCGGCGAAATATTCAGTAAATTCGCGGACATATTCTCGGTCGCGTCATTGTCCGATCAATTCCAAAAATTTATAACCGCCGTAATTTACTTTATCTCCTTGTCTGTTATAATAGCCATATGCGCGGCGCTGTTGTCCGGCGTTGTGACGACCAACCTGGCGGATGCGGTTCCGGATATAAATTCGGCCGACTTTATGACTGTATTCCTTTGCGGGATTCTGGTATTCTATCTGGCGACCCAGGCCGAGAATTTTGCGAAAGAACTCAGCGGCGGGATCAAGAACGACTTTGGCGACAAGCTGTCCGGCGATCTGAAATCGCTCTGGGGCGGCACGAAAAAGAGCGCCATGGATATTTGGAAGGTAATAAGAAAAAAGTGATTTAAGATTTAAGATTTACGGATTTAAGACTTATTAAATCTGAAATCTTACATCATAAATCTTAAATAAGGTAATAACTATGTTATCAGATCTTTTAATAAACCTCGGCTTTGGCATGTTCGCGGGGCGGGCCGTTCAATTCATGGCCGGATTCGCCGTTTCGTTTTTAATCATGCTGTGTTGCGGACGGTGGTTTATAAACCGCATGCGCGATTGGCAGAAAAAGGGCCAGCCCATACGCGAAGACGGCCCGCAATCGCACCTGGCAAAGGCCGGAACGCCCACAATGGGCGGCATACTGATTCTGTTCGCTATCATCGCATCGGGCGTTCTGTTTATGGATTGGCAGAATCCGGTCGGATGGATTGCGTTGCTGTCGCTGGTATTGTTCGGCGCGATCGGATTCGCGGATGATATGGGCAAGGTCAGAAAGCAGTCCGCATATTCCGGACTGTCCGCGCGCGCGCGGCTTGTCCTTGAACTGGGGATCGCCGTTTTATTGGCGTATCTGATTGATCGGACCATGCCGGCCTATATCCGGGAACTGTCGGTCATGGTGCCGCTGTTCAACCGGATGCTGCACATGGGGATATTCTATTTCGCGTTCGCTTATTTTGTAATTGCGGGATCCGCCAACGCCGCGAATATCACCGACGGCCTGGACGGAATGCTGTCCAAAATATTCCTGCCGATACTTGGGGTTCTGGCGATAATACTTTTCGGCGTGACGCACATAAATTTCGGCGCCGGCGCGCTGCTGTTTCTGCCCGAGGCCGTCGTTCTGTATCCGATAATTGGCGCGGTTGCGGGCGCGGTAATAGGATTCCTGTGGTTTAATTCCGCGCCGGCCGCGATATTCATGGGCGACGTAGGGTCGCTTGCGCTCGGCGGATTCATGGGAACCGTCGCGATGCTGTTAAAGTCCGAGGTAATCGTCGGAATCGCGGCGCTGATGATGGTTATAATTCTGGGATCCACATTTATTCAGACGACCGTTTACAAGCTGACCAAGAGAAACGGCGTTGGAAAACGCGTGTTCAAGATGGCCCCGCTGCACCATCATTTTGAACTGTGCGGCTGGCCCGAATCCAAGATAGTAGAGAGATTTTTCATAATGTCCATACTGTTCAGCGCGCTGGCGTTGGCTGTATTGAGGCACTAGGCACTGGGCACTAGTAACTAGTGCCCAATGCCCAGTGCCTATTTGCGAGCGGAGCGAGGCAAATGTTACATCGTGGCGAGGAAAGCAAGTTCACATCCTGGTATTTTGAAATAGACCGCATATTGCTGTGGTGCATCGCGGGGCTGGCCCTGGTCGGAATCATCGCGATGTTCACGGCCGGTTCCGTCGCGGCGGAACGCATGAACCCGCCCCAGCCGTGGCATTATTTCTTCCTTAAAATGCTGCCCTGGTATGGCATAGGATTGGTGACGCTGTTCGCCGCGTCCATGATGCCGCGCAAATGGATTGTCGGAATTTCCGCCGCAAATGTCGCGGTATGCTTTATGCTGTTGCTGGTGACAATCGCGGCGCCCGTCACGATCAAGGGTTCGCACCGCTGGGTCAGCTTGTTCGGGTTTTCAGTCATGCCGTCCGATTTGATAAAGCCCGGATTTATAATAATGACGGCCTGGTTCCTGGCGCGGATGAAAAGGATCGCCGGCGACGACATATTCCTGTCAAAGCGCGCGTGGCGCATGGACGGGTGGCCGGCGTATCTGGCGCTGTTCCTGCCCGGCGTTATGATAATATTTTTTCATCCGGACGTGGGGACCATGCTGCTCTATATGGCGGTGTTCGGAATTATGATTTTCATCGCCGGCGCGCCGTGGAAGATAATCGGCGTTTTGGCCGCGGGCGCCGCGGCCGCGTTGGGCGCCGCATTTTTGACGATGTCGCACGTGCATCACAGAATTATGAACCTGTTCGGCCAGGGCGGCGAAGGATACCAGGTCAAGCAATCACTCCAATCCATCCAGCACGGGGGATTGTTGGGCAGCGGCGACGACAGCTTTGTAAAGCAATCCCTGCCCGACGCGCACACTGATTTCGTATACGCCGCGCTGTCCGAAGATTACGGCGCGATACTGGCGGTTTTATTGCTGTTCGTGCTGATATACGTGATGCGGCGCTTGATAGAGAACGCGCGCCGCGCGCACGACCGGTTTGTGTTCTTTGCGGCGGCGGGGGCGTTCGCGCTGTTCGGGACGCAGGTGTGCATAAACCTGATGTCCACGCTGCACATATTCGCGCCCAAGGGAATGACCCTGCCGTTCATATCTTACGGCGGATCTTCGTTCGTGGCGTTCTGTCTGCTGTTCGGGATGGTGTTGGCGTTGGTAAGGGAAGACAGGTGGAAATAAATGTCGTGTTGGTGATTCGTGCTGGTGACTGGTGATTCATAGTTGCGACGAGTCACCAGCACCAGCCACCAGCACGAATTTACGACTGAAAGGAGTAAATTATGAAGATATGGATTGCGACCGGCGGCACCGGCGGACATGTGTTTCCGGCGCTGGCCGTTGCGTCGGAACTCTCGCGCCGCGGGCACCATATAATAATATCAACCGACCGGCGCGTCCGCGACATGGTGAAAAAGAACAAGCCGGAACGCGCCGGAATCGCCCATGTCTGGGCCGGCGGCGTCGGCGGAAAATCAAAATTGCAACAGGCGGCCGCGCTGTTCAAAATCGGAATGTCGGCGGCGGCGCTGACGCTGCGGTTTATGATATTCCGGCCCGACCGCGTGGTGTCATTCGGGGGTTACGCCAGCGTGCCCGCGGTCTTGGCGGCGCACGTTTGGAAAGTTCCCACATTTTTGCACGAACAAAACGCGGCGATCGGCCGCGCGAACAAATTCGCGCTGAAATGGGTCGGCGTTCTGATGACCGGCTTTCCCGCCGTCGCGGGGATGAATGATGCAAGAGGATTGCGGATTGTTTATACTGGATTGCCGGTAAGGAAAGAATTTGTGCCAAAGCCGCCGGCCAAAAATAAATCGCCCCGCATCCTCGTTACGGGCGGCAGTCTGGGCGCGGCAATATTGGACGAGATTGTTCCGTCTTCCATCTCTCATCTTCCGTCTTCCTTAAAGCGCAAGCTTTTCGTCGTTCATCAAACGCGGCCGGACGCGGTCGCCAAACTGCAAAAGTTTTATGCGGATTCCGGCATCCGCGCGAATGTCGTTTCGTTCATTCACGATATGGCGGGCGAAATGAATGCGGCGGATTTGGTAATCGGCCGTTCGGGCGCCAGCACGGTCGTGGAATTGCAGACAATCGGGCGACCGGCGATACTGGTGCCGCTGAATATCAATCCCGACCAGGCGGCGAACGCGGAAAGCTTTGCGGGCCTGGGCGCTGGGTTCGCGGTGCCGCAAGAGAAATTCACCGCGAAATGGCTGGCCGCGAGTTTGACCGAACTGTTTGAAAATCCCGCCCGTCTGGCCAAGATGGCGGAAAAAGCGCGCGTCCCGAACGACGCGGTAAAGAAAATAGTTAAAGAGTTGATCGGCGACTAGGTCGTGCTGACACTAATTATATTTGCACGACGGCAGAGAATTTGGAGCAATAACGAGGATTTTTGAGTGGCAGTATGTTATACTGCCGCGAAAAAATCCGAAGTTAGTGATTCAAATTATCGCCGCCGCAAAGCGGTGCGGCTAAAATCACCCGCTGCTTTGTCAAATCAACTCAATGTGTAACACACATTTTCGTTGATTTTCCGAGCATCGTGCGATTTTATCACGCATCGTGCACATATAATTAGTGTCAACACGACCTACTTGCAGTTGCCAAAAAATCGCGTTTATCGCGATTTTTTATGCTTGAAAAATTGAAAAATTATCCTATACTGCCGCCATTGTTTATTTATCAATTTATTCATAAGAAAGGAAACAAAATGAAGCGGGGATTGGCGGCATGCGCCTTGTTCTTTTGCGCGCTGTCATGCGGATTCGGGGCGTCGGCGGAAACCATAGAATTATCTTTTGACCGCGCGGTCGGCATGATTATGAAAGAAAGCCAGGATTTGAAGAAAGCGGAATCCAATCTGAGAAAGGCAGAGGCCGGACGCGACGCCGTCAGCGCGAACCGATGGTTCAAGCTGGACGGGTCGGCGACATACATGAATCTTATTAATGTAGAGCATCCCGGCAGTCCGACGGTCATAGCCCTGCCGCCGCAACTGATCGGCATTACGGGCGGAATGATACCGCCCGTCTTGGAAATGCCCGACAATATGTTCATGGCGGGCGTTACGGCGTCCCAGCCCATCTACACATTCGGCAAAATCGGAAATGCGCTGGATTCCGCGCGCGCGGCGATTTCTATGGCCCAAAGCGGGAAAGAAGTCGCCGCGCGCGCGGTTCGCTATGCCGCCGCCCAATTATACTGGGCGACCAAAATGGCCGATGACGCGGTTAAAATCGCCCAGAATTCTTATGACAAGGCGAACGAGGCGAAACGTCTGCTGACGTCCGCCGGCCGCCCGAACAGATCCAATCTTATAAAGATAGAGGCCGACGTCGCGGCGCAATCCGTCGCGCTGTCCAACGCCAAATTCAACCGCGATTCCGCGATCTGGATGTTAAAGGCAATGGCGGGAATTGACGATGCCGACGATGTGATCCTGACGACCGATTTTCCGAACAGCTTTAACGCGCTGCCCGCGCAAAAGCTGGAAAGCAATCCTGAATGGGATCTGTATGAAAAGCAAGCCAAGATGTATGAGGCGTCGGCCCGTTCCCACCGCGCGGCGCGCTATCCAACGCTGGCCGCGACGGCGGCTTACAACTATGTCGCGATGGGAAACGATTACAAGCTGTGGGAAGGATCAAAAAGCCAGGCGGCGTATTGGGGGCTTTCGCTGTCGGTTCCGATTTGGGACGGAATGTCCGCGCGCGCGAACGCGACGATGGACGCGATGGATGCCGAGGCCGCGCGCCAGGACCTGGATAAGTCCAGGAAACTGAAAACCAATGAATTCAACACCGCTGTCGCGCGACACAAACACTTGATAAGCAACCTGTCGTCGTTGCAAAACGCGCGGGATTTGGCGGCCAAGGCATATGACATTTCAAAGTCGCGCTTTGCCGCCGGGCAAACGTCCGCGGTGGAATTGGCCGAGGTGCAAAGCGCGCTTTCCCAGATGGAGATATCGGTGCTGTCCGCAAAGATGGATATCCTGATGGCAGAGGAAAGCGTTCGGAAAATTGGGGCTGGCAAATGAAAAAGAAATGGATTTACGTTCTTCTTGTCCTCGCGGCCGCCGGCGCGGTCGGCTGGCGCGTCTATCGGATTGCGGAAGAAAGCAGGCGGCAGGTTTTCAACGCCGCCCGCGCGGCGGCGACCGACGGCGCGCCGGTTGAAGCGATTGTGGCGAAATCCGGGACCGGGACGCTGAGAGAGCCGCTGTTTGTTAAAAACGGCAAGGCGTTCGTATCCGCGTCGCGCGTGAATAAATTCAAAATAGGGCAAAAGCTGGGGCGCGGATACGTCACGTCGGTGTCGCGGATTATTGATCTGGATACCGGGCTGTATGCGGTCAAGACCAGCGGCCCCGATGGCGAGAACTTTGTAGAGATGGAATATGACGGGGTATTCGTGCCGGCCGGAATAATCAACAGCGATCGGGAACCGGGAACCGGCGGGCGGAATTATATATTCGTCGCAAAGGACGGCGTCGCGGCCATGCGCGATGTGCGCGTTATAGCGGCCGATGCCGATGCCGCGGTTATCGCCGGAATTGACGATGGCGAGGTTATAATACTGTCCAAAGTGGCGGATGGGGAAAAAGTTAAAATTGGTCGTTAGTCATTAGTCGTTGGTAATTGGTAGGCCAACGACCAACGACCAACGACGAAAAGGTTTTTACAATGATAAGATTTTTTATAAAGCATCCGGTTACCACGGTTATGTTCGTCCTGTTTTGGGTCGTTCTCGGCATAACTTCCTGGCCGCGGATGAATGTGGAAACCACGCCGCCGATTGATCTGCCGATGATTACTGCGACATTCATTTATCCCGGCGCGTCGCCCGACGAAATAGAGTCCCAGGTTATAAAGCGCGCCGAAGACGCGATTTCAGAGGTTGCCGGCGTAAAAAAAATAACGTCCCAGGCTTTTGAGAACGGCGGAATGGTCATGGCCGAATTCAATCTGGGCTTGAACGTCAATGACAAGGCGGCAGAGGTCAAGGCAAAGATAGACGCGATCGGCGACTTTCCGGACGCGTTGAAAAAGCCCGTCGTGGAAAAATTGAACCCGCTGCAACAGCCGGTGATGGACATAGTGCTCTTGGGCGCGAACGTTCGCGATTTGCAACAGTTCGCGCGCGACGAATTGTCCCAGCGCATAACCGCGCTGCCCGGCGTGGCGTCCGTGTCGGTATATGGGGGCGAGCAGCGCGCGGTGCGGATATTCATGGATCCAGAACGGTTGGCCGCGCGCGGCATGGCGGTCACGGATGTCGTGTCCGCGCTGGCGGCGCAGAATCTGAATGTGCCGGGCGGCCGGCTGGACACCGGCGAAGATTCCGCCGCAGTGCGGTTTGTGGGCGAGTTCGGGTCGGTTGACGATATAAAGAACCTGCTGATAACCACGGGCGAGGGCGGGCGGTTCAAGCTTTCCGATATCGCAAAGGTATCCGACGCCGCGCGGGACAAGGACACCGGCGCGCGATTCAACGGCCGGGACGTGGTGATCGTGTCCGTGGTAAAGGCGACCGACGGGAACGCCATACGCGTTTCGCGCGCCTTGCGCGCCGCGATGCCCGGATTTGAATCCGCGATGAAAGATTATTTTAACAACGCGTCGTCCCGGGTTGGCCGGGCCCCGGATTCGCCCGCCGCCGATACCCCGTCAATGCAAATCATCAGCGATTCTTCCACGGCGATCCAGCACGAGACCGACGGCACCGTGCGCGACATCGCGCTGGGGCTGATACTGTGCGTTATAACGCTGCTGATATTCACGCGCAACTGGCGCACGACCGTTATCGCCGGCGTTATGATACCGGCGTCTCTGCTGTCCGGGTTCTTTTTCATGGACGCGTTCGGATTTTCCATCAACGCGATGACCTTGCTCGCCATGGCGACCGCGCTCGGCACGCTGATCACCGATGCGATCGTCTTGATTGAATCCGCGCTGGGCCTGGTGGAATCCGGCATGGATCCCGAAGACGCGGCCGTAGAGGGGACAAAGAAGGTCATGGTGCGAATCTTCGCCACAATCGCGACGCACGTGGTCGTGTTCCTGCCCCTTGCATTCATGGGCGGAATCGCGGGCATGTTTATGAAACAATTCGGCCTGTCCGTCGTGTTCCTGGTGCTGTTGTCGTCCATGTTCAGCTTTACGCTGACGCCGATGATGATCGCGAAAATCTTGCGCAAGCGGCAAAATCGTGACGCGAAACGCGTGACGCGAAACGCGAATAATTCAAACTCGCGTCACGCGTCACGCGTCACGCGTCACGCCCCCTTATCCTGGTTCCGTCCGTTTTATGACTGGCAGGTGCGGCGTCCTTGGTCCGCCGTCGGCGTCGCCTTGATCGCGCTGGTCGTTACATTGATTCCTATGCGCTGGGTCGGCAACGAATTCGCCGCGGCGCGCGACACGGACGAAATCAACATAACCGCCCGCGCCCCGATGGGCAGCACTTTTCAAAAATCGCTCGGCATAGCGAAAGAAATAGAAAAACGCCTGGGCGGATTTCCCGAGGTTAAATTTACATCCGTGAAAATTGGAGAGCGGGGATTGCAGAATATCGGCGTCAGGGTCGGGCTGGCCCCGCGCTTGGCGCGCTCTGAATCGGACAAGCGGATCGCCCAGAGAATGGTTTCCGCGTTATACGGCATTCCCGATACGGAAATAAACGTTCGCGCGGGCGCGTCAATATCCGGGGTTATGTCCGCCGACCTGGTGCTGAACATATCCGGCCCGGATGACGCAAAGCGCGAGGCATACGCCGCGCGCGCGATTGCGGCGATAAACCAGATTCCAGAAGTGCAGAGCGCGACCCTGGCGTCCCAGACCCCCGGCGCGGAATTGCGGTTCATTCCGAATCCCGACGCGATGAAATACTGGGGCGTCGCGAATATGGCGGCGGGCGCCGTCCTGCGCACCGCGGTGTTCGGAAACGACGATTACAAATATCGCGAGTCGGGCAAAGAATACCCGATAGTGTTGGAAATGTCGCCGGATTACAAAAGCCGCGGCATGTTTGAAAATATCTTTATCGGCACGCCCAAGGGCTTGGTCGCGCTGTCGGATCTGGGGACGATTGAGCAGGCGCGCGGCACGCCGGAAATCAGGCGCATAAATAAAGAGCGCATAACCGAGATAGACATCAATCTGGGCAAATCCACAATCGGCCCGGTTCAGCAAAAGATCCAGGCGCAATTGGACAAGATTGACATGTCGCCGGGATACGGCACGTCGTTCGGCGGAATGTCGGAAATGCAGAGCGAATCAACGGGCGAAATGGGCCGCGCGTTTTTGCTGGCGACCATACTGACGTTCATGGTTCTGGCGGCGATTTTGAATTCCCTGGCGCATCCGTTTACGATCGTGACGTCAATAATCACCAGCTTTACCGGCGTGTTCCTGATGCTGTTCCTGACCGGCGCGACGATAAACATAGCGGCCATGCTGTCGGTCGTCATGCTGGTGGGCCTGGCCGTCAGCACGAATATATTGGTGCTGGAGCCGACGCTGGAAGAAATGGGCCGCGGCGTCCCGGCGCGCCAGGCATTGTGGAATCAGTTCGTGGACAAGCGGCGCATGCTGTATATGACGACGGTCGCGGTTGTGGCCGGCCTGGTGCCGCAGCTGTGGAGTCCCGACGGGATCAAGGTTTCCATGGGCGCGGTTATAATCGGCGGAATTCTGGCGTCGTTGTTCTGGACATTCTTTTTAACCCCGGCGGTGTTTACATTGATGGAGCGGATGCGCCACCCACGGAAGTGATGGCCTCGCCGAACCACAGCCGGCCTGATGAATGCGAATGATTTGTTTTTTATCGCCGCTGCGCGGCGGTTTTTTTATATGAATTTTTGCCCGCTGGATTTTGCGCGGCAATTAAGGTAAAATGAAAAAACGAGGGATAGACATGAAAACAAATTCGCCATCCGCAAACCGCCGGCCATCGCCGCGCACGCGCCAACCCGCCGCCCTTCGCCAAGGCTATGGGCGGCAAGCCGCTGTACGTCATAAATCCGCCAAGGCTGGTCCGCGCCGGGCCGCGGTTGTACCGGACAAGCCGGTCGTGTTGTTTGACTTTGACGGCACGCTGTCGGCGGGGGACGCGAATACAGGATTTTGGAAATATTGCTTTCGGCACTCGCTGCGCCCGTGGATTTTCTTGCCGGTCGTATTGGTCGGCGTGATTATGCGCGGAATCGCGGCCATCATACCGCGCCGCGATAACAGGGTCCGCCGCATTGATATAGTATGGCGGCAATGGTTCCGGGCGTATATTTCGCCCGCGCTGGTTCGCAAACTGGCGCCCGGGTTCATCGCAGAGCATAAAAAAAACCGCTGGGGCTGGGCTTTGGCCCAGGTTGCGAAAGAACGCGCGAATGGCAATATAACAATATTGACCTCTGCCGGGCCGGATTATCTGATACTGCCGCTGGTCAGAGATATGGATTTTGATTATATAATCGCATCCGAGATGGATCCCTGGCACCCGTGGCGGTATCGTTTTTTTAATTACATGGCGGACAAGATTGACGCGCTCTCCCCATTGTTGAATGGCGGGGTGGTTGTCCGCGCTTATTCCGACAACGCGACCGACCGGCCGATGATGTCGCTGGCCCGGGAGCAGGTTTGGATTGATCCGAAAACGGGCGCGCGCGTGTCCCCTCGTTAAAGGGGGGAGAGTTATTCCCCAAATTCCAACTCTCTTAACTTTTCCGCGCGCGGGGTGATTTTCCCGATGGATGTTTTCAGCTGATCCAAATCTTCCGTGGTCTGGCGGAAATGATTGGATACGGCCGCCGCCCGCGCGTCAAGCCGCGCCAAATCAGCCAATAACAAATCCAATTCTTTTTTAATCTGCGACGCGACGCGCTTGATTTTTATGTCGCTGAGAACCGAACGGATGGTATTCAGCGTCGCCCACAGCGTCGCGGGCGACACTAGGAATACTTTTTTCCGCGCGGCGTAATTCACCAGCGGCCCGAATTCGCGGTGCAGCGTTTCAAAGATGGATTCGGATGCGATGAACATCATCGCGCTGTCCGCCGTCACGCCCTTGATGATATATTTTTCGGCTATGTCGTCTATGTGCTTCCGCACGGACAGTTCAAATTGTTTCCGCGCCATGTCGCGTTCCGCATCCCCGCCCGCGTCCGTCATGCGCGAATACCATTCCAGCGGGAACTTGGAATCTATTATCATGTCGCCCGGCGGATAAGGCAGCCGTATCACGCAATCCGGCCGCACGCCGTTTTCCATCACGCATTGAAAAGCGTACGATTCGGGCGGCATGACGTCGGATACCAGGTCTTCCAGCTGGCGTTCGCCGAAAGTGCCGCGGGCCTGCTTGCTGCCCATCAGGATATTTTTGAAATTCGCGATGTCGCCACTGATATTTTTTATGTCTGCCGAAGTCTGGGCCAGGGCGGTCAAACGCTCGCTCAGCCGCTCGCGCAATTTTACGTTGTCTTCGCGCAATGCGGACAGCCCGGCGTTTAATCCGGCGTCGTTGGCCGTCGGCTTGCGCAATATCAATACGACCAGCAGCGCGATGATGACGATAATTCCGGCGATTAAAATAGTGGTTGTCATTTGATTTTCCTCTGATATTATTAGTATAAAGGAAAAATGTTATGTTGCAAATGTATTTGTGTTCCGACCCCGTCTTGCGCGAAATCGCCGCGCCGGTCGCGGAAGTAACCGGTGAAATCCGCGCCCAATTGGCGGAAATGGCGGTGATGATGGATGACCAGAACGGCGCCGGGCTGGCCGCGCCCCAGGTTGGCATATCGCGCCGTTTTTTGGTGATGAAGGATATTAAAAACGGGGATCCGGATATCGCGAATTCGCCGACATTAAAAATGATAAACCCAAAAATAACGGCCAAATCGGCGGAATCCATCCGGTTGGAAGAGGGATGCTTGTCGGTGCTGGGCCCCGACGGGCCGGTGTTCGCCGATGTGATCCGGCCCAGAACGGCGACCGTGGAATGGACAGACGAACACGGCAAACCGCATGTTCGCGAATTCACCGGCACCGCGGCCCGCGTGGTCCAGCATGAAATAGACCATCTGGACGGAATCTTGTTCATAGATTATCTGTCGTCCGCCAAACGCGAAATGGTCATGCGGAAGGTGAAAAAGCGCAAGGTGTAAAAATGAAAAGCGTGAAGGAAATTGTTCTTGAACAACTGAAACAAGAGCTGGATGTCCAAATAGCCGCGCAGAAAGACGAAATAGAAACGTCGCGGCAATTCAAGGGCATCATGGAATCGCACCATGATACGTACAAGCAAGAGGCCCAGGCGAAATCGGTCGTCTTGGGGAAACGGATAGGCGAGCTGGAGAGCAGTATCCAGACGATAAAGGCCATGAACGGCGCGGGCAACAACAATATGCTGAAAATCTTTGCGCTGGCCGGCGAGACAGACATGCGGATTATCCTGGCCCCGGTTGCCGCCCGCGATTACGGGGACATCAGAATCGTGTCCGCGAACGCGCCGGTGGGCGTGGCCTTGCTGGGGGCGGCGGCGGGCGATACAATAAAAATCGGTCCGAATGAATTCATTGTGGAATCCATAAAAGACAGCGTGGAATAAATAAAGAGGATTAAAATGAAATATAAAAACGGAATGGTTATCGGCACTTTTTTCCTTACGGGGCTTGTCGGATTTTGGGCGTGTTCCGACAAGAATGCAAAACTGGTTTCCGGGGTTGTGGTTGATAAAGGGAATAACCGCGAGGACCCCGTTGGTAGCGGAGAAGTCGTGGTGACGGGCGATAACTATTACTATATAATGTTGCAGGATTCCGGCGGCAAGCGAGAGCCTGTTCGGGTTGATCAGAGGGATTATGAAAAAATATTTTACAACGATACCGTTGATGCGAAACAGGCGTCCAGTCACTTTTGGTACAGAGACAAAATTTTGACCATAAGACCATACAAGGGAAAGTAGCCTATGCGCCTGGTTCTGATGGGCACGCCGGAATTCGTTGTCCCGATTTTTGATAAGATAGCCAGCGAGCATACGATTGCCGCCGTGTTCACGCGGCCGCCGAAACCATTCGGACGCAAACAAGAATTGCAAAAATCCCCGGTGCATATATGGGCCGCGGGCCGCGGATTTCCCATAGAGACAGACATAAACAAAATCCATGGATATAACGCCGATATGGCGATCGTCATCAGTTACGGCGCGATTTTGAAAAAAGATGTCTTGGAAAAAATGCCGTTTGTGAATACTCATTTTTCACTACTGCCAAAGTATCGCGGCGCGTCGCCGTTTCAGACCGCGATAATGAACGGCGATACGGAAAGCGGCGTTTGTTTGATGCGCATCGCCGAGAAACTGGACACCGGCGATATTTATATGTGCCGGAAATTTCCGATTGGCGAAAATGACAATACCGCGGCCGTCTTGGCGCGCGCGGCCGGAATGACAACCGAAATGTTATTAGAATTTTTATCCGCGCCGGAAAAATACCCGCCGCAATCCCAGGTGGGCGGGCCGACCTTTACGCGCAAATTCACCGGCGATGACGAGCTGATTGATTGGAACAAACCCCCGCAAGAGATTCATAATTTGGTGCGCGCCATCGGCGGGCGCACAAAAATCAACGGGACCGAAGTAAAGATTTTGGAAACAAGAATCATAAATAACGAATTGCAAATTACAAAAATCCAACCCGCGGGAAAGAAACCGATGGATTGGAAATCATTCGTAAACGGCCAACGGGGCGCGCCGATAAAATTCGGGGAATGAGAGAGAAATAATAAATTGAACATGAGCAGGTATAAACTGATTCTTGAATACAATGGCGCGAACCTTATCGGGTGGCAGGAAAACGCCCAGGGGGCATCCGTGCAAAGCGCGCTGCAGGACGCTATTTTCGGGTTCAGCGGACAGCGGGCAGAGGTTGTCGCCGCGGGCCGCACCGACGCCGGCGTGCACGCCATCGGCATGGCCGCGCATTTTGATTTAGAGAACGAGGCCAGCCCCGCCCTTGCGGCGGGGCCGCAGAGCGCGAGCGCAGCGACGCGCGATGCGGGGGCGGGGCAAATACATCATAGACTACAAAAGCAAAATATAAAAAATCTGGCGACGCAAATGCGAAACAGCATGACGCGCCAGGAAAAAAAATTCTGGTATTCCATTAACGCGAAAAAACTGGGATTTTCATTTCGCAGGCAGTTCAACATAGATAACAAATATATCGCGGACTTCGTATGCCTTGAAAAACATCTTATTGTTGAAATAGACGGGTCGCAACATTATGAAAATAAAAAGGACGAAATCAGAACGGAATATTTGCAAAGATTCGGATTCAATGTCGTGCGTTTTTGGAATTGGGACATAGATAATAATCTGAATGCGTGTTTGGAAATAATTCATGATATTTTAACAAATGATAGTTTTGAAAAACGCAAGTCAGAGTTTGAAAAGAATCTTCCAAATATGCGCGTTGATGGAAATGGTAATATTATCTTACCCGCCCCCGCATCGCGCGTCGCTGCGCTCGCGCTCTGCGGCCCCGCCGCAAGGGCGGGGCGGGGCGATCGTTTTTCCGCCGACACCGTCATGCGCGCGATAAATTTTTATCTGCGGCAAATGGGCGCGCCGGTTGCAGTGCTGGATTGCGAAGTTGCCGCGCCGGATTTTCACGCGCGGTTTTCGTGCAAACGACGGAATTACAGATACGTTATACTAAACCGCCGCAGTCCCGTAATCCTGGATAACGGCATGGTTTGGTGGATTCCGCGTCCGCTGGATATTGGAAAAATGCGCGCGGCGGCGGCAAAGCTGCTGGGGCCGCACGACTGGACGTCATTCCGGTCGTCCGAGTGCCAGGCGAAAAGCCCGGTTAAAACCCTGGACCGCGCGGACTGCGATACCTGCGACATGGCGTTCGGCGCGGCCGGCGAAATGCAGGGCCAGTATGTAATCATGAATTTTTCCGCGAAATCTTTCCTGCACCACCAGGTGCGAAATATTGTCGGCACCCTGGTTGAAATCGGACTGGGCAAGGATTATGATATAGATGAAATATTCGCGCGGCGCGCGCGCGCGGCCGCCGGCCCGACCGCCCCGCCGCACGGATTGTATTTCGTAAGCGCGGAATATTAGAAACAAACAATAGAGAGAGAATAAACAAAAAGGAAAACAAAAATGTTTGGTTATACGGAATTGGAAACAAAGGTCAATTTATAATACAAAAGAAAAATGCTTTACGCCGCTGACGAAATACGACATCGGGAACCGCAACACGGTAAATGTTTTGGTTGTGAATTATTGGAATAATCCAAATGGCACAATCAAACGAATGGTGACCAATAACTATAAAGCGCCTTTTGCGATTCGTTAAAACTTTCGTACCATAAAAAATACCCGCAATCGCGGGTATTTTTTGCGCGAATATGTTCGGATTTATTGCGCGACTGGCGCGGGCGCGGCCGGTCGCGCGGGCTTGTCGCCCGCTTTGTGTTCCGGCACCTTGACGCCACAGGTATCAAACGCCTTCATCATGCAGTCGCGGTATGTCTTTATCCGCGTTTCGTCCGGCTTTGCGCCCGGTTTGAAATCCGGCTTTATGCAGTTCTGCTGATCAATGCATTGCTTTTGGTCATCGGTCAGCAGCACCAAAACCCTGTTGCCGTTCTTTCCGCCGGCATGGGGCGCGGGCGCCGGCCCTTCGGCGGACGCCGCGGTTGAGATTATCGCCAATGCGATCAAGATTAAAGATTTTTTCATTTCCTTTTCTCCTTGTTTGAGGATGCGTCGGATATTGTCGTCACCCTGGAATTATATCACTTATGCCATGCCAGTAAAGAGATTAATTTTTCGGGTGCCAGATCCGGCCGGATGGGGTGTATTCCACCCGCCCCGATTCGTATATCACCAATCCGCCGTTCAGAATTTGCGCGGCGCAATTCGGCGCGCGGATTTGAAAGTATGGAATGATAAAGTTCAGAGAATTATTTCCGTCGCACAGCTTTTCAATGTTTCTATACAGCGGCACGAATTGCTGGACATAGGCCAGCCGCCATTTTGGCGTGGCGTAAACGCAAACCTTGTCCGCGCAGTCGGCGCGGTATTTTCCGCCGGCAAATCCTTTGCCGATCGGCCGTCGCGATTCGCGGGGCCCCGGCCTTTGCCCGTTCATGCTTTCAAAAGTTTCAAATGTGAAATAGTGTCCGGAATCGCGGCCGTGATTGAATTGCAGCGTTCCATCGTCCGTCACGAACGCGACCAGCCCGTGATCGCCGGTCGCGTAAAAGATTGGTTTCTGCCGAAACGCTATCAGTGCCAACGCGACCAGCACCGGCGCCAGGGCAAGGAACAGATTTGCCTTGCGGCGGCCGTTTATAACAAACATCAGGCACAGGAACCCGAATACAATCAGGGCCAGCGCGGGCCCTGGAACCACCGGCGTCGGAATTTCCGCAAACGGCAGTCCGGAAATCCATTTCGTGATCGCGACCGAAACCCCGTAAGCGTCCGCGCCCCAATCCAGGGGTGAGAAAATCCCGAACTGCGCCGTGACGGTTCCGATCATAATCAGCGGCATTATCGCGAACGAAAACAGCGGCAGGCACAGTAGGTTGCCGATCAGGCCATACGGCGGAAAGTAATGAAAATGATACGCTATGAACGGCGCGGTGAACAATGTCGCGACCAGGCTGGTAAGAACCAGCGCGCGAATCGCGGCGATGATTTTGCGCATCCATCCGCGCTTTTCATATTTCGCGTCGCCAAAGAACCAAATCAGGCCGAATATTGCCGCAAAGGACAGCTGGAATCCGGGTTCCATCAAATAATGCGGGTTGGCCAGCAGCAGCGCGCCGAATACCAGCGCGACATTGCGCAGCGAAAAGACATTCCGCCCCAGCATGAACGCTGCGAACGCCAGGGACGCCATCAGGAACGAGCGTTGCATTGCGACCTCTGCCCCCGAAATTTCCAGGTATGCGAGCAGTCCGATCCACGCGCATATCATCGCCGGATACCGCGCGGGCATGCGGCGCGATATAGCCGGAATGCTGCGGAAAATCAGATAGAAAAACGCGAACAGCCATCCGCCGACCAATGTGATGTGAAATCCGCTTATTGAAAACACATGGCTGATTCCGGCGGCCTGGGCGAATTTTGAATCGTCGGCCGGGATCGCGTTGGTAAATCCCAGCACCAGCGAATCGGCCAGGGCGGTCGCGCGATCATTTCCATGAACCGCGATATGGTCGTGCAATCCGACGCGCATGTTTTGGATTAACGGCCCGTAACCCGAAATATGCGGATTTTCCGCCGGTTCCGCGGCGCCGGCGCTCATCCGCGTTATGTATCCCGTCGCGCCCAGCCCGTGAAAGTAAGACCATTCGGCCATGTCAAACCCGCCGCGAACGTCCGCGGGCGCGGGCCGGAACAAATCCGCGTCCGCGGTTATGCGCGCGCCTATGGCCGGAATCGGTTCGTCCGGCGACAGCGAAAGGCGGATGGTGCATGCGTCATCCCGGAAATTCCGCGCGGCGTCCCGGGATGACGCGCCATAAGGCGAAGATACGGTCGCGTCACCGATGTAAACCCGCGTTCTGGCGTCGGTGTAATCCAGCCGCGACACGACGCCGGAAACGTGCGCCCCGCGCATGTCGTGCCGGATGGTCGGCGTCGCTATTGCATGCGCATACGAATAGGAATAGAAGAAGCCGAGCGCGACCAGCATCGCGCCGCCGGCAACCGCGAAATGGACGATATGAAATTTGTCGCGGCGGTAAACGATCGTCGCAAAGCATGCCGCGCACAGTATTGTGATCAGCCACGGCCACGCGATAACCGGCTCGCCGGGCAGGGCGAAGTAAAGCGCGGCGCCCGCGGCGAATGCGAACACCGCCCACATGGTAAAGTTAGGATATTGGTTTTCCAGGAATTTTATCATGCGGAAATTATAAGATAAAAGACGGAAAAGTAAAAGGCCGTAATGAGTCCCGGCCCTAGGCCGGCAGCTTTACATTTTTAATGCGGACGGATTTTTTCGGATACTTGTATTTTTCGGTAACGGTTCCGTCGGGCAACTGATAGATAATCTTGCCGTTCAGGCAATACGGGTTCGCGATTCCGGCCTTGCGCGCGGCCTCTATAGACTTGCGCGCGCCGCGATTGGCCAGCCGCAACAAGGTTGCCGATAATTCATAGTTTTTTTTGTTCATTTTATAGCCTTGAATTTTTTGAGCTTGTCTTCGTCTATCGTTTCTTCAAATCCGTCCGCGCCGCGGGCGACCAATTCATAGTTATCATCGCCATTGTAATAAAGTTCCCAATGGTCGGCAAGCTTTTTTACCGCGGGAAAATTAAGAATGCTGCGCTGGAACCGGCGGCGAATATCGGTCTCTGACACTTTATGTCCGCCCATTGACATGCGTTTTTGCACGCGCGCGATATTCAGATCTACGGAACCGAGAAATACGTAAATCAGCACAATTTCATATTTGGCCGCGCGGGCTTTTTCAATTATGCGCAAATGATGGACGCCCGAAATTGTTGATTCCCACACGAATGATTTTTTTGACCCCAGAATTTCATAAAGTTTTTCTTGGATCGCCCTGCCGGATTGCAGGCCTATCTTATCACCAATCTTTGCCGCAATATCGTCGGTGTTCAGAAAGACCAGGTTCGTCTTTTCGCGCAATAATTCGCGCCCAAGGGTGGTCTTGCCGCTGCCGTTGGCGCCCGCAATAAGATATAATATCGGTTTCATACGGATATTATACCCCGTGCCCGTCAGAAAGTCAAAGAGCGGCCGTTGGAAATCCGGGTTAGTTTGGATTCAATTTGCACGCAAAGCGACATTTGGTGTGAAAAAGCGATAAAATTAATCAAGTTTCAGCGCGGGGCGTTTTGTTATTTTCAGACTTTGTGTTTTTAATTCGTCCGCCGGCGAATTTGGCGGCGCCGCCGGACATGATTTCAAGAATGGCATCAAGACTATCGTTCTCTGCCGTCCGCTGGCGCCGGGTTTTCCCGCATTTTTCGCATTTGTGAATTACAATAAAATCATTATTGCCGGAAGATTCAATTTCCATGGGGCGCATCATGCCGCCGCAAGAGCTTTGCCGGTCGCCGGGGCAGTTATCAACATCGCGCGACCACAGGCATCGCGGGCAGTGGTTTGTGTACCCGTTGCCGGTTACCACCGCCCCGCAATGCGCGCACGTAAAGTCTTCTATGGTTTTGGTGAAAGTTTTCAGTTTATTTAAATTCCGAGGGCGTTTCGGTACATCTTGGTCAGCTCGTCCGATTCTTCCAATTCATCCGGATCCATTTTCCGCAGTCGCACCATCTGGCGGACGTATTTGGGGTCATAGCCTGCGGATTTTGCCTCGGTAAAAACCTCTTTTATATCGGCGGCGAGGGCCGCGGCCTCGTCATTCAATTTTTCAATCTTTTCAATCAGGGTCAGCAACTGTTTGTTATCCAGCGAGCCATGGTTTTCGTGTTTCATTGCGGGGTCCTTTATTTGCTTTTGCGTGCACGGTATGGTATCATTGTTTTTATAGAAATCAAGTAATTCGTGCCCGCGACACGCGCCCGTGATTAGTAAGTGAAACACGGCATTTTACGGGCACGACCCACGAACAACGAGCACGAACATGAGCAAGCTGACCAAAATAACCGCGTCCATTGGCCCAAAGAGCGAGGATTACGCCACCCTGAAGCAAATGATTGAAATTGGCGTTGCCGCGTGCCGCCTTAACTTCTCGCACGATACCGGCGAAGTTCAAGGCGCGAAATTTAACACCATTCGCCGCATCGCATCAGAAATCGGCCGGCCGGTGGCCATTATCGCGGATATGCAGGGGCCGAAACACCGCATAGGCGACTTTGCGAACGGTGCGCATCCGGAACTGGCGCCTGGCGCGGAATTTGTTCTGGACAACGATCCTGCGCCAGGCGACGCCACGCGCGTCTATCTGCCCGACGATGATGTTTTGCAATCTCTGCGCGTGGGCGAAAGGGTGTTGCTGAACGATGGAAAGTTAGAGTTGGAAGTAACCGCCTCACACCTCACGCCCCACGCTTCGCGTGTTACGACGCGCGTCGTTCGCGGCGGCGAAATTTGGGACAAGCGCGGATTCAACCTGCCGGATACGACGGTCGCCACATCGGTTCTGACCGACAAAGACCGCGCGGATTTGGAATACGCCCTTACCAAAAACCCGGACTATGTCGCGATTTCTTTTGTGCAGAAACCCGAAGATATTGCCCAAACGCGCGACTTTATCACCGCGCGCACAAACGCGCCCGTCAAAATAGTCGCGAAGATAGAGCGTCCCCAAGCAGTCGCGCGAATAGAAGAAATCGCGGCGGCCGCGGACGCAATAATGGTCGCGCGCGGCGATCTGGCGGTGGAAATGCCGTATTGGCAAATTCCGGCGGTGCAGCGCCGGCTGATACGCGTATGCCGGCGTTTGAACCGGCCGGTAATAATCGCGACGCAAATGCTGGCCAGCATGGCGCATTCCGAATTTCCAATGCGCGCCGAAATTTCCGACGTCGCCACGGCCGCGTATTTGCGCGCGGATTCAACCATGACGAGCGAGGAAACAACCATAGGCGACAATCCGATCGCGGTTACCGATACCATGGCAAAGATATTGGCCTATGCGGACGAGGATTCGGTTGAAAACACTTACGATTGGTCGCGCGTGGAAAATATTCCGGAAAACGATTGGTCGCGTTCCGTCGCAAGCATGGCATACCTGAACAAGGCGACCGCGATCGTGGTGTTTGACCGCGACGGAGAAGTGACGACCCAGATATCTTGCCGCCGGCCGGACATGCCGATCGTCGCTGTGTGCAATACCGCGATAGTCGCCAATCAATTGTGCCTTTGCCGCGGGGTATTTCCGATTTATGACGAAAAGATTTACGGCCAGCGCGATACGGCGGCCGCGTTGGCAATCGCCGAAATCCCGCGCGGAAAGACGGTCGTTGTGGACGGGGATGGAATAAGTTTGGAATAGTTCCCCCTTTAACAAGGGGGAAAAACCCCTTGCCCCCATTTCCGTTTTTGCGGTATATTTGCCGCATGAAGAAACTGCGCCGCGTTTTTTTTCTGTCGCTTTTCGCATGCCATCTGTCGCTTGCTGCGCGGGGCGCGGAATACAACGCCGCGCTGGTCGCCGATATGGATACGGGCCAGGTTCTGTTCAAAGACCGCGCCGACGATTTGAATTATCCGGCCAGCCTTACCAAAATTATGACATTGTATCTGACGTTTGACGCGGTGGAACACGGGCGGCTTCGCCTGGATCAGAATTTGATTGTTTCAAAAACCGCCGCGAACGCCAGTCCGGTGAAACTGGGCCTCGCCGCCGGAACCAAGATTTCCGTGGAAGACGCGATCAAGGCTGTGGCCGTTCATTCCGCGAACGATGTCGCCGTGGTGTTGTCTGAAAACCTGACGGGCGACGAGGGCGACTTTGCGTCGCTGATGACGCGCGTTGCGAATGAAATCGGGCTTTCCAAGACGAACTTTGAAAATTCATCGGGATTGCCGAACGAAGACCACATGTCGTCCGCGCGCGACATCGCCCTCTTGACCATGGCGATTTACAAGCATTTTCCGCAATACTGGAAATACTTTGGAATAAAAAGCTGGTCTTACGGCGGCAAGACGTATCCGAACAGCAACCGTTTGCTCGGCGGCTATCCCGGCGCGGACGGAATGAAGACCGGATTTACCAACAGCGCGAAATACTGTCTGGTGGCGACGGCAAAACGCAACGGCCATCATATTATGTCCGTTGTTCTCGGCGCGCCGAACAAGGATGTCCGCGCGGCCGTATCGCGCCGGCTGTTGGATCGCGGCTTTGCAACCGTCGGGGTAGAGGCGGCGGCACCCGCGCCCCAGCCAGAGACCGAACAATATCGGGGGGTAGAGGACGAATCCGAAGAGCAGGCGGTTTATAATCCGCCGCGCGCGCCGGTGAAAACTTACGTTGCGCAGAGCGCACAGAAGGTTCAGACCGTCTTTCCCGTTGCGGGCGGCGGCGCGGGCGTGCAGTTCGGCGCGTTTTCATCGCGGGGCGCGGCCGCGGCCCAGCAATCGCGCGTGTCATCCGCGCTGGGCATCGGCACGACCATAGAGCCCGCGCCAAACGGAATGTTCCGCGTGCGCGCGAACGGGCTCTCGGAATCCTCGGCCCAGAAAATAAAATCATCCGCCGCCGCTGTTGGAATTGACAGTTATGTGTTTCATTGATGGGGCGTTGAAATGAATAATAAAATAGAGAAATTGATAAAGCAATTCGCAAAACTGCCCCGCATCGGCGGACGGGCCGCGCAGCGCATAGTTCTGGCGCTGTTACAGGACAAGACCGGCCGCGCCGCCGCGTTGGCCGCGGCACTGGCGGACGCCGCGGAATCGGTCCGGCCGTGCCGCGTTTGCGGATGCCTGACCGATAGTAATTGCCCCCCCTCTTGGGGGGGGCTGTCTGCGAAGCAGACTGGGGGGGGCTCTGCTTACGAAAGCAAAGAAAGCCTCCCCCCGTCGCCGCATAGCGGCGACACCCCCCTCCAAGGGAGGGGGGAATTATGCGAATTCTGCCGCGACGCGAACCGCGCGAACGGCCAGCTGTGCATTGTGCGCGATTTGGGCGACGTCTGGACGCTGGAAGCGGCGCGCGTCTTTCGCGGCCGGTATCATATAATCGGGGGACTGCTGTCCGGGGCGGCCGGCACGGTTCCGGAAGATTTGAATATCGCGACATTGCCATCGCGCATAGCGGATGAAAAAATCACCGAGATTATTTTCGCCCTGCCGAATACGCTAGAGGGAAAAACGACCCAGCATTATGTTATCAACACAATATCCCAGTCACCAGCCACCAGCCACCAGCCACCAATTACATTCACCGAACTGGCGTCCGGCGTGCCGCTGGGCGGGGATCTGGATTACATAGACGACGGCACGCTGTCGCTGGCGTTCGGCGGACGGAAACAAATATAAAATTTAAGATTTAAGATTTACGGATTTAAGATTTATTAAACCGTAAATCAAAACTCATAAATAAAAATGGCAAATCTTCAATCTTCAATCTTAAATCTTCAATCCTTGCCCTCCGTTGCCGAAATGATGCGCGCCGCGGGGCTCTCGCCCAAGAAATCGCTGGGTCAGAATTTTCTGTTTGACCTGAACCTGACGGGCAAAATCGCGCGGACCGTTCCCGATATTGAAAATACAACGGTGGTAGAGGTTGGGCCCGGTCCCGGCGGGCTGACGCGCGCACTGCTGATGGCGGGCGCGAAACGTGTCATCGCGATAGAGAAAGACAAAACAACCGCGCCGATATTGGAACAAATCGCGTCCGTCGCGAACGGCCGTTTGGAAATAATTTTCGGCGACGCGCTGAAGATTTTTTGTCCCCCCACCGGCGGCAAAGCCGCCGACTCCCCCCAAGGGGGGAGTAATTCAGCACTCATCCTAGCCGCCCCAGGTGAGCACTTAACTACTCCCCCCTTGGGGGGAGTCGGCGCGCGGGGTT
>Ga0209629_10000051_pt1 | contig 47407 bp, 41 predicted proteins | sample TergutCu122P5_FD_187286 | JGI IMG/M metagenome (GOLD analysis project Ga0209629, IMG submission 187286) | Cubitermes ugandensis P5 segment gut microbial communities from Kakamega Forest, Kenya - Cu122 P5 (SPAdes) (version 2) | ecosystem: Host-associated > Arthropoda: Insects > Digestive system...
GGCTACCATGACGATATTCGCTCATGACTCATGGTAAACAACATATGCTGAAGCTGCCAGCTAAAAGCTGGGGGTTTTAACCCTCCCAAATGGAGACAATAAAAGAGGTACGACGATGCGTTTTGTTCAATATTTTTGCGGGATTGTCCTGGCCGGTTATTTGCTTATAGCATCCGGGAGCATGGCCGCCACCCATGCCCAGCGTTTTGACTTGGTGTATGTCTGGGACAGCGATTACAGCGCCATCTTCGATTATAAAGAAGTCCTCGCCGGCGTGCTGGACGCGCAATCGGCGCGGCACCTGAAAATGGTCAAGCGTGGCGGCGAGTACGGCCTCATCTATGACATGAACGGCACCAAACGCCAGGCGTCGCGGGAAATCGTTCGCCAAACGCATGGTCTCCTGGCCGCCGGACTCGGCAAGGCCAAAGCCATCCCCGACAACGGCTCCTATTCACAGTTGTACAATATCTGCTACGGCTATAGCCCGAATCTGAATGTTCTCAAAGGCCAATACCACCAGATGTATGCCCGGCTCGGCAAGGATATTGGCCATCGACTGGCCATCGAACGGGCTTCCGGGCGTGGTTACGCCCTGGTTTACCGGATGCACGCCGTCGAGGATAAAGCCGCCAGCCTGATGGAGAAGCACAAGCGGATGCTCAGGCCGGCGAAGGTGCCGGTAACGCTGACGGTGGACAACAACAATCCCCTGGTCTACGGCGAATCGAGCCTGCTCAATAAACGATTGGCGTCTGGCGCCGGCAACGGCCAGAGTCCGACCGCCCAGGCGCCGCAACCGCTGGCCGCGCCGCTGGCGGCCAAACCGTCTGACTCGAAGACTTTTGCAGCGCCGGCGCCGGTTGGCGCCATTTCCGAGCAGGGGAAAAAATCGTGTGTTGTCCATCAAACGGACATTCTGGATAAGCCAATCGCCCGCGTTGGCCTGGAAAAGACCATCGGCGACCTGATCAACGATCTGTACCGCCAGGGCCATCTCGAGCGAAACGAACGCAGCGCCTGGATGGTCTATGATGTGGAAAACGGTCAGCCGCTGGTCAATATCAACGGCAATCAGTTGTTTCAGGCGGCGAGCATGATCAAACCTTTTATCGCCCTGGCTTTCTTCCATCAGGTTCAGGCCGGTAAACTGTCATACACGCCGCAGGCCCGGCAAATGGTCGAACGGATGATCCAGCACAGCAGCAACGAGGCCGCCAACTGGGTGATGCGGCAGGCCGGCGGCCCAGACGCCTGCACCCGGATTCTGCGCGGCAACTACAGCCAAATTCTGCGCAGGACCCAGATCGTCGAATACATCCCGCCCGGTGGCAAGACCTACCGCAACAAGGTGATTCCCAGCGATTACGCTCGCTTTCTCGCCGCCCTGTGGGATATGAAGCTGCCCTACAGCGAAGAGATGCGGCGCGTGATGGCCTTGCCAAAGGGCGATCGCATCTATAAGGGGACGACGATCCCGAAGGGAATCCTGGTCTATAACAAGACCGGTTCAACGGCGCGCTTGTGCGGTGATATGGGCATCCTCGTACCACCGCCGAAGAGCGGCACTCCGGCCTATGCCATGGTCGGGGTGATCGAACGCGACAGCGGCGCCGGTGATTATTCGGCGTGGATCAGGCGGCGCGGCAATGTCATCCGCCAGGTTTCAAGCCTGGTCTACAAGGAAATCGGCGCCAGACGGTGAGAAGACAGGGAACAGGTATCAGGTGCCAGGAAACAGAACCTGTCGCCTGATACCTGGTGCCTGAAACTACGGATACACCTCGCGGATGTCGGCTGGCGGCGCTTCCGCTGGCGCTTCTTCCGCGGGCGGTTCCGCTTCTTCGGCCAGCGCTTCTACCGGTGACTCCGTTGGTGGTTCCACTGGTGGTTCCAAAGAGGACGCGGCGTCATCGCTGAGCGCCGCCGGCGGCATGTCGTCATTGACCACTTCCTCGGTTTTCATGTTTTCGGCCATGAATCCCATCATGATCTTCCGCTGGCTGGAATTCATCGGCGCCAGCCGGATACCGACGCCTTTGTGGTCGGTGCGGACAACCAGTCCCTGATAGAGGTGGCCTCGTTTGCTCTGCGCCTGTTTGACCAAGAGCGAAATCGAGGCACCGACCGCCAGTTCCTGTTCGGTTTCGATATAGCCGCCGCCGAGGCTGATGTCGCGCAGGAAACACTGATAGATGCTGTCATCGACACAGTAATCGAGGGCCACCGGTACCATGCAGCGCTGATGCTGGCGCTGCTCGATGCGGCGGTTGCGCTTTTCGTCGCTGATGCGCCCGCTTTCCAATAAGATCATGGTCAGCCCTTCTTCCATCGCCGGCTCGGACTTCGGGGCGCTGAGATCGATCTCGATGGCAACGTCGTCCCAGGACAGGATGCGCAGCGCCGCGTCTTTTGGCGCCAGGGTATCGTTGTCTTCCTCGCAGGCGTCAGTCAAAAGACCGTCGAGAATGGCCAGGTAGCCGGCGTTGCCTTTGCCGGCCACCCGCAGGATACAGCTCTTCCCATCTAATTCGAGAAGTTGCAGAAACGAGGGGAGACCAATGCCGCGCAACTGGCCGCCGTAGTCGATGCCCATCTCCAGGCAGATGCGGCGACTGAGCAGATTCAAGTTCTGGGTCTGGTCGAAATGCAGGAGAAAAGGACGCTGGCCCATTTTGGCGCGGACGAGCTGCCGCGTCGGGGTGGTCATGTGAACGATTTTCCGGTCGGGGAAATTATCGGACAAGCGCTCGATCAGGTGCAGACAGGCGACTTCGGCCAGGTTCAGACCGGTGACGATGACATCGACGGCGTTGGTGGCAACCAGGTGCAGCGCCGCCTGCAAGCTGCCAGCTGAAAGAACCTGAAAAAAACCGCACTGACTGCGTAAAAGTCCGACGAACATCTGGCGGGCGCCGCGATCATGGTCAACCACCAGAATGTTTTTGCGATGCGGGATCATGAAAATATCATTGGCGTGAATGAGACCGAAAGGGAATTCTTAGCAACTTTTCTATTGTGCAGAAAATCGCCGCTCTTTTCCAGCAAAAAAGTAATTGGAGCGGGCACTTCCGGCGTCGCGGTTTCGCCTTTGTCCATAGTCGGCGCCGGGCCGGCGGTTGACAGGGCGGGTAAAGCGGCGCATCATTTTCAAACTTTGCTTTTCTTTGTCCCGTGAACAAGGAGGTGTCCCATGTATCGTTTCGCGCCGTTATTTTCACTCTTTTTCGCCGCCCTGGCCGCATCAATTCTGGCCGTGCCAGCTCTGGCCACGCCGGAGCCAGTCGTCTTGAGGGTTTTTTTCAGCTCGAATCTGCATGGCGAAATTGGGCCATGTGGCTGACATGCCAATCCTCTGGGCGGTCTGTCCAGAAAACAGCGGGCGATGCAAGACATTGGCGCCGATAGGGCCCCAGCCCTGCGCCTCGACGCCGGCAATGCCCTGTTCAAAAAGCCAATGCCGGCGCAGCCACGTGAACTGGCGGTGGCGGCTGGGATGATGGACATTTATGTGGCCATGGGCTACGACGCGGTGGCGGTCGGCGTGAACGACTTGGTGGCGGGTCCCGATTTTTTGAAAAAAAATGCAAAGATGCCCTGGCTTTCGGCCAATCTCATTGATGACCAGGGGAAAAACCTGTTCCCGGCCAGTGTGACGCTCAAACGCGGCGAAATGCGTGTCGGTGTCATCGGCCTGACCGGCGCCGTGCCGGCGGGCCAGACCGGCCTACGGGCCGGCGACTGGCGGCAACCCCTGGCCGAGGCGGTCAAAGCGCTGCGGCCAGAATGTCATCTCTTGGTGGTACTGTCGAATCTCAGCGCCGCCGACAATGCCGAGCTGGTGAAAAATTATCCGGACATCGACTTGATCGTTACCGCCGACGACCGCGGTGGCAATGTCGCCCCTCGCCCGGAGCAAAAGCCCTGGATAGTGCAAACCATGGCTCTCGGAAAAACCCTTGGTGTTCTCACGATGGTTGGTCAGTTGCCGTTGTCGATACCGATGAACTGGGATATCGGGCCGACAATCGTGCCAATCGTGCCACTGAAGATGACCATGCCGGAAGATCCGGCCATCGCCGATATGGTGCGGAATATCCAGCAAATGGCGCATTAACAGGACATTTCCCTTGCTTTCATGACCGTTACGAAATATAGTTCATTTACTACTACCCATCTGGTTTCGACCGATGGTGCGGGGTCGCTTCGGCGGCCCTGTTTTTTTTAGAGACTATGCGAACATCAATCTACATCGACGGCTTCAATCTCTACTACAGCGCCCTCAAGGGGACAGCGTACAAGTGGCTTGATCTGAAACAACTGGCGGCATCACTTCTTCTGCCAACCCACCAGATTGTCGCTGTCAAGTACTTCACCGCGCTTGTTTCCGGCAGCACCGACCCGAACCAGCCGATCAGGCAAAAAACATATATCCGAGCGTTGCGGCAATCTATCCCTGAATTGACCGTTCATTATGGCCATTTCCTGAGCCATACCGTTCGTGCGCCAAACGCCCCACCGACTCAACCGTTGACCTTTGCCAACGTCATCAAAACGGAAGAAAAAGGCTCCGACGTCAACCTCGCCGTCCACCTGCTCAACGACGCCTGGAAAGATGTGTATGACTGTGCCGTGCTCATCTCGAACGACAGCGATTTCGCTGAAGCTCTCCGGCTCGTTAAAGAGCAAAACAAAAAGAAAATAGGCATTATCTCTCCCGTCCTTAAAGGCAGCAAAAGACACAGATCCCAAGAGTTGATTCGGCACGCTGATTTTGTTCTCAGGATCGGACAGGGTGTGCTCGCGGCATCGCAATTACCGCCATCAATACCAGGAACAAACATCCATAAGCCGGCTAACTGGTAGCATATGCCCGTCCCCTGCCCCCACTACGGGCGTTGCGGCGGCTGTGACCTGCAACACGCCGATTATTCCCTGCAACTGGCGCTGAAAGGCCAATTCCTCCATGATCTTCTCGCCGCCAGCGACGACACCCAGGTGCGAACGGCGGACATCCCGGCGGTGCTGCCATCGCCACGACACTTTGGCTACCGGCAGCGGCTGCGCCTGGCAGTGGACCGACATGGCCGCCTGGCCTTTCGTGGCTTTCGTTCGCACGAAACCGTGGCCATCGGTCATTGCCTGTTGGCGCGAGCGGAAATCAATCAGGCGCTGGCCGCCGTCACCGCCAGCCGGGATTTCCGCGCCGATGTGCTCGGCGTGGCCGAAGAGGTGGAATTTCTGCTCAACCCCGATAAAAATCAGGTGGATCTGCTGATTCGCCTCAGCCGGCCCAGCCGCCCGGCGAATCGGCACTGTGCCCGGCGCTTCCTCGATGTGACGCCGGCGTTGGGCCGCATCTTTTTTTATGGCGAGAAATTTCCGCCAAGCTCGATACTGCCAGAAGGGGCGACGCTGCGCTGGCCGGTCGGCGGTTTTTCCCAGGTCAATATCGAGCAGAACCACGCGCTCATGCAATTGACCGTCTCCTGGGCGGCACCGGCCAGAGATGACAGCGTGCTCGAACTATTCTGCGGCGCCGGCAATTTTTCCATTCCCCTGGCCCGGCGGGCGCGATCTTTCTTCGGCGTCGAAGGGCAAGGCGCGGCTATCCGTCAGGCCAGGGACAATGCCCGGCTGGCCGGCCTTGACAACTGCCGCTTCGAGAAGGCCGATGTCCACGATTTTTGCCGGACGCTGGCCGCGAACGGCGAACGCTTTTCCCTGATTCTCCTCGACCCGCCACGAGCCGGTGTTCCCGGCCTGGCCGAAACCATCAGGCGATTGTGCGGCGGGCGACTGCTGGTCATCTCCTGCGATCCTGTCAGCTTGGTCCGCGACTTATCGTCCTTCTGCCAGGCTGGGTTCATTCTCCGCGCCCTTCAGCCCATCGACATGTTCCCGCAAACCCACCATCTTGAGACCCTCGCCTTGCTGGAAGCATAAATTTCCATAATGTAAACTTTTTTCATTTTTTCCGGAAAAAATTGCCGATTGTTTAAAATTTTCCGGAAATAATCCGATAAAATCTCAGAGGTCTGAGATATATCTGGGCTTTTACTGAAAGCGCAATCATCGGGGGAATCATGAAGAATTTGAAAATTGGCGTCAAAATAATAGGCGCTTTCTGCTTGATCACGATTTTGGTACTTATCGTTGGTCTTGTCGCCCTGTACCAACAGCATCAAGTCTCTAAAAATATCGATTTTATCGTCAACCAGGTGATGCCCGGCCAGAAATACGCCCTGGAACTCAATAATAACATCCAGACTGTCTCGGCGTTGATAAACAGTTTGAGCAGCAATAGCCTAACCCTCAATGATCGAAACGTCATCAGGGTATCGGTGCTCCGTAACAGGACGGAGAGAAAGAATATTACCGGCAGTCTGCAGGACTTGGCTATCTTTAAGGATATCGAAACGGAATTCAATGGCTATGCCAAGGCGGTAGCCACTGGCGTTGACACCAGTAACCAGATTATGGCCTACTCCGAAGAACTGGTGGCCGCTGGTCTCAGCGATCCTTACATCTACCACAACAAATTCCACACCTTCCGTTTTGAAACCTATGCTGCTCGCCTCGCTATCGGCAATCTGGTGCAGCGCGGCATCCCCATAGAGAACGTCAACGATTTGTCCTGCTGTCAACTGGGGCAATGGCTGGCTGACGTCGGCACCACCAATCCTGAACTGGTGTCCATAGCCAACACCATCCGTCCGCTCCATGAAGAGCACCACCGGACGGTGGAGCAAATCATAGAACTGATGGCTCAGGGTGAGGAAGGCAAACGCGCCGCCTACGAGTTGATGATAAATAAAATCAACCCGCTGTTGGACACCATCCAGCGGGAATTGGCCCGAGGATTGGCCATCACCACCAAGGTGAGCGAGATGTTCAGCGCGATGATGGACCTGACGACCAATAAAAGCCGAAATGAGTTGATCGAAATCGACAGACATATACAGGCAATGGTAGCGAAAATAGAGACCATCGCTGCAAAGGCCAAAGAGAATACCTCTGTCTCCCTTGCCATCGGCAAGACCATTATCATCATCTGCATGGTGGTTGCTACGATTCTGTCCATTGGGCTGGGCCTGCTGCTGACCAATGCCATCACCAAGCCCTTGTTCAAAGGCGTCGATCTGGCCAAAACGATGGGCAGCGGCGATTTGACCGGCAGCATCGACATCGACCGGCAGGATGAAATTGGTGTTCTCGCCAAAACGCTGAACGGCATGGCCGCCAGCCTGCGGTGGATGTTTAGCGGCGTTGACGAGAACGTCAAAAGCGTCGATAGCGCTTCGAAGCGGCTGGCGGCGCTATCGTGGCAAATGTCGGCAAGCGCCGGCACAATGACCGAACTTTCCAACCAGGTCGCCGAAGCCGCCGCGCGGATGAGCGGCTTTCAGAAAAACATCGCCGCCACCACGGAAGAAACGTCAGTCGGAGCCAATATAATTTCCATCGCCGTCGAAGGGATAACTGGCACCGCCAACGAAATCGCCGCCAGCACGGCCAGAGCGAGAGAGATGACCTACGGGGCCGTCGGCCAATCGCGGCAGGTTTCGGCATGGGTCAACGACCTGGGGACCGCCGCCACCGAGATCGACAAGGTGACGGAAATTATCACCGAAATTTCCGAACAGACCAATCTGCTGGCTTTGAACGCCAACATCGAGGCAGCGCGGGCGGGCCAAGCGGGCAAGGGTTTCGCCGTCATTGCCAACGAGATCAAAACCCTGGCCAAACAGACCGCCGGTGCCACCTTGGACATCAAAAACAAAATCGCGGACATGCAGCGGGCTACCGTGGTGACGGTGCAGGAAATCAACGGCATCCAACAGGTAATCGGCGATATCGATATGATTGTCGCCACCATCGCCACAGCGGCTGAGGAGCAATCGGTGACAACGAAGAAGATTGCGGACAACATCGCCGAAGCTTCACGCAGTATCACCGAAATCAACAAAAGCGTGGAGCAAGGCTCTGTGAGCAGTGAGGAAATCGCCAGGGACATTGCCGATGTCAGCCAGAGCGCCAAACACCTCAGCGAGGCCAGTGGTCAGGTGCTAGGCAATGCCGACAAGCTGACAAAGGTTGCCGAGGACTTGAAGGAGCTGGTTAACCGATTCAAAATCTGAAGCGCACAGTGCGCTTCAGAGGACAGAAGGCAGAAGACGGAGGACAGGAAAAAGCCAGGCGCTTCGCGCTGGGAAAGGGCGGATTTTCTGTCTTCTGTTCTCTGTCATCTGTCTTCTGATACGCTTGACAGCCCGGAAGGCAGGGCATATGTTCTCGACCGCGAAATTTCGGGACGGCCTGGTAGTCAGGTCGTCCTTTCAATGTGAGGTGAATGTCATGCCGGTGTACGAGTACGAATGCGAGTCCTGCAAAAAAGTCATCGAGGCGCAGCAGCGGATAAGCGATGCGCCGCTGACCGTCTGTGAAGCCTGCGGCGGCCATCTGAAAAAGCTGATGTCGGTCAGCTCCTTTCAACTGAAAGGCGGCGGCTGGTACGCCGACGGTTATGCCAGTGCTGGTTGTGGCGGCGCCGATAAATCCACCGACGCCGCCAGTCCTCCCTCCTGTCCCTCTGGTGGGTGCTGCGCCAGTTGCCCGGCCAGCGCATCTTGACAGGTTGCATGTGATAGAAACCGAATTGCCTGTTGGCCAGAAGGTGCGAAATGACGATGAATTATGCCCAGGATTTTTACGGCTGGACCCAGGAACAGGCGGCTTTGCTGCGGGCCGGGCGGTTGTCCGAGCTCGATGTCGGCAATTTGCTGGAAGAGGTGGAAGCCATGGGACGTGGCGAACGGAAAGAATTGGCCTCCCGGCTCGAAGTCCTTTTGACGCATTTGCTGAAATGGCGATTTCAACCCGCCCGCCGGGGCAACAGTTGGCGGAGCACCATCAAGGAACAGCGCAAAAGAATTGCTGACCATGTCGCGGAAAATCCGAGTTTGTTAGCCAGTCTCGAAGAAATTTTCGCCAAAGCATACGGTTATGCCGTCGATGCCGCCGAGCGCGAAACCGGACTCGACGCCAATACCTTCCCTACCGAATGCCCATGGACATTCGCCGAGACCATCAACGAGGATTTCTGGCCTGAGTGATCGGAGTCAGCGGTACACCGCCATGGCGTCGCCGTAGGAATAAAAGCGATAGCCGGCCTGGATGGCGGTCTCGTAGCAGGCAAGTAACTTTTCCCGCCCGCACAGAGCCGCCACAAGAAACATCAGAGAAGTCTCGGGCAAGTGGAAATTAGTGATCAGATTATCGACGACCCGAAACTGAAATCCTGGATAGATGTAAAGATCGCACCAGCCGCTGGTGGCTTTGAGTTTTCCTGATAAAGCGGCGAATTCCAGCGCCCGCGTCGTCGTCGTACCCACCGCCCAAATCTTGCCACCCCGGTCTTTCGTGGCGCCAATCGCCGCAACGCAGTCCTCTGGAACTTCAATATATTCGCTGTGGATGGCGTGGCCCAAAATATTGTCGCCGCGCACCGGGGCGAAGGTGCCATAACCAACGTGTAGCGTCAGGCGGGCGAGGCGAACGCCTTTTTCTGCAAGCGCCGCCAGCAGTTCCGGCGTGAAATGCAGCCCGGCGGTGGGGGCGGCGACGGCGCCGGGCTTGTTAGCATAGACGGTTTGGTAGCGCTCCCGGTCCTGGCTTTGACCGGTTGCCGGTTGTTCGTCGCGGCTGATATAGGGCGGCAGCGGAATTTGTCCCAGGCGTTCGAGCAGGGCCGACAGATCCTCGCCCGGCGGCCAAAACAGCCGCAGCCGCAGTTTGCCATCACCCATATCTTCTTCGACCAGACAACGCAGACTGACGCCAAAGTCGTCGCCAACGAAAATTTCGCTGCCGGTTTTGGGCCGCTTTGAGCTTTTCACCAGGGCCGTGACCAGCGCTTGGCCGGGGGCGATCTGGCGCGGAAATTCGAGCAGGAAGACCTCCGCCTTGCCGCCGCTGGCCTTGTGGCCATGCAGGCGCGCCGGAAAGACCCGTGTATCGTTGATGACGAGAATGTCGTTTTTATCGATCAAGCTGATAAGGTCGGCGAAGCGTCCATGTCGCATCTGACCATTTGCGGCGTTCAGCATGAGCAACCGCGCCTGGTCGCGCCGGTCGGCGGGATATTGGGCGATTTGCGCCGCTGGCAGATGGTAGCGGTAGGAGGAAAGCAGAAAATCGTCGGGGTGCGTTGACATGGTTTTTGGGCGGAATTGGCCCCGGCCCTGGCCCGTGGTATATTGGAATCTTTGACGAAAGCTGAGATACCACTTTTGCCGCCCGGCGCGCAAGTTCCGTGTGCCGGAGTCAGGGCGTGGCCCTATGGATTCCGCGACTTCGCGCGGAATGACAAATTCTCCGCCCCGTCATTCTGCGCGAAGCGAAGCGAAGTCGCAGAATCCATTTTTGTTGAATGAGAAAAGGCATAAGGCATGACCAGCGTATTCAGCAAACCGCCGTTATGGGCCTGCCTGCTCATCGGCGGTAAAAGCAACCGCATGGGGCGTCCGAAACACCTGCTGCCGTTGCTGGATGGCTCGCTGTGGCTGGAGCGGACGGTGGCGCTACTGCGGCCACGGGTTGCGGGTGTGGCGCTTGCCGGCGCCGGTGAAATCCCGGCAAGCCTGGCGGCCTTGCCACGGCTTGAAGATGCGCCGGGTGGCCACGGACCGCTGGCCGGCATGGTCGCCGCTTTTCGCTTTCGGCCACAGGCGTCGTGGTTGGTTCTGGCCTGCGATATGCCTTTGGCAAGTGAGCGGGCACTTGCTTGGCTTTTAGCGGCGCGTCAGCCCGGTGATTGGGCGGTGATGCCGCGCCTGGCCGAAGATGCCCGCCCGCAGCCGCTTTTCGCCTGGTATGGGTGTGAGTGCCGCCCGCTTTTTGAAAAACGTCTGGCCCAGGGCACAATGCGCCTGCATGATCTGGTGGCGCATCCAAAGTTCCGTTCGCCGCTGGTGCCGCCGGCACTCGCCGGCGCTTGGCGCAATGTCAATACCCCGGCAGAACTGGCGGCGCTGCATGGCGAATTGGCGTCGGCGGGAGAATGCCGATGAAAAACCTGCCACTCCAGAGTAGCGAATATGACCAGTGGTGCCAGCGGGAATACGCCGTCCTGCGGGAAAAAATCGAGCCGTATGCCGTCGAGATGACCATCCCCTGCCCTTACGGCCTGCCGCATACCGCTCGCTTTTCTCAGGCGCTGTTTGACCGCCTGACTGACCGGCAATTGGAAATCCTGCTCGCCGCCGGCTACCGCCGCAACGGCAACAGCCTCTACACCATGCACTGCTGGGATTGCCAGGCCTGCGTGCCGATCCGCCTGCGTCCCGATCAGCTCCGACCCAACCGCAGCCAGCGCCGAGCCTGGAAACGCAACCAGGACCTGGCCGTCAGCCTTGGCGAACTCCAGCTCGACCTCGAACATCTCGAACTCTGCGATCTGTTTCTGCGCACCCGCTATCCGCGCGAGCATAACCGCGCCTACGGCTATTACGGCGAATTCTTTCGCAACGGCATCGCCGATACGCGACAGTTGCAGTTCCGCCTCGGTGACCGGCTGCTCGGCGCCTCGATCATCGACATCGGCCAGAACTTCATGAACGCCGTCTATTTTTACTTCGACCCCGGCGAAGCCCGGCGCAGTCTCGGCGCCTTCAACATTCTGTCGCTGGCCGGACTGTGCCGCGAGCTGGGCATCGGCTACCTCTATCTCGGCTACTGCATCGCCGAAGCCCGCGCCATGCGCTATAAGGCGGCCTTCAAACCTCACCAGTTACTGCTGGGCGAACGCTGGGTCGAAGGACAATGACGATGGCGAGGTTGGCGGCGGGTTTATACAAAAATAGTTTTCAACTTGAAATTTGTATAAAAAAGGTTTTCCATGGTCTTAAAGAAAGGATAAAGAGAACCCTGATCATGGATATTTTATGATTCCGCGCGCCATTGCCCCCCAGCTTCTCGCCTTGGCGGCGATGTATCCGGTGGTGACCATCACCGGCCCGCGTCAGTCCGGCAAGACCACCCTGGCGAAGATGACTTTTCCCGACCATCGCTACGTCAGTCTGGAAAATTTCGATGTGCGCCAGATGGCCGAGAACGATCCCGGCGGTTTTCTCAAGTCGAATCCTCCACCGGTGATTTTTGACGAAATTCAGCGCGTTCCCAGTCTGCTGAGCTATATCCAGACCCTGGTCGATGAAAGCAAGACGCCGGGGCAGTACATCCTGACTGGTAGTCACCAGCCTTTACTGGGGCAGGAGGTGACGCAATCATTGGCCGGGCGCACCGGCATTCTGCATTTGCTGCCGTTTTCCATCGCCGAATTGAAAGCCGCCGGAATCGTCTATGAACGCGATCAGTATATGTATCAGGGATTTATGCCGCGCCTGTACGACACGGCGCTGGACGCGAAAAATCTCTACCGTGACTACTTTGCCACCTATGTCGAAAAAGACGCGCGGCTCTTGATGAATATCAAAGACCTCGGTCACTTCGAGACCTTTGTCAAACTGCTGGCCGGTCGCGTTGGGCAATTGCTCAATATGGCGTCGCTGGCCGGACAAGTTGGCGTCTCATCCACGACTTTGGCGCAGTGGCTTGCGGTCTTGGAAGCCAGCTTCATCGTTTTTCAGTTGCCTGGCTACTACGAGAATTTTGGCAAAAGACTGGTCAAAAGCAGAAAGTTGTATTTCACCGAGGTGGGACTAGTCACCTGGCTTTTGGCTATCAATTCACCGGAGCAGGTCACCCGTGACCCGCTTTTCGGCGGCTTGTTCGAGAACATGGTCGTGATCGAGGCCTTGAAAAGCCGTCTCAACGCCGGTGAGCCGCCGGAATTGTACTTCCTTCGTGACTCGCAGGGCCTGGAAGTGGATCTCGTCTTCCGCAAATCACACGACGCGCTCATCCCGATCGAAATCAAGGGCGGCATGACCTGGCATAAGGAATTCAGCAACAATCTACTGAAAGTCGGCAAACTGTCGGCAAAATTTCAACCTGGCTACGTCATTTACGCTGGCACGCTGACACCCGAAATAGGTGGTGTGAAATTCCTGAATTTTGCCGATACGGGGAAGATATTCGCGTGATGAGCGCATTGGGTCTAACGGGTTTTCATCCAGCCGAATACTTCTTTTGGATTGATTCGGAATGGTGGTGGCTATTTGGGGGATAGCGTCAGATTGCATGGTATGGCATAATCAGGCCATAAAAAGGAGATAATTTATGCCAACAATACTGCCAATCAAAGATTTGCAGGATACGGCGCGGATTTCGGAAATGTGCCGGGCAAATGACGCCCCGATCTTCATAACCAAGAACGGCTATGGTGATCTGGTCATCATGAGTATGAACCATTACGAGGAGCTCTTGGCCCAGCTCGACATCTGCGCCCGGCTGGATGCCGCCGAAGCGCAGGTGGCGCAAGGGAAGGTAGCCGATGCCGATGCCTCCTTGGCGGAGGTTCGGGCGCGGTACAATGTATAAACTCGTTGTCACTGAACTTGCCGCTGACGATCTCAATGGCATTGTCCGATACACCGCCATCAAGCTGGCAAATTCGGCGGCGGCGACGGTTTTTCTCGACAAGGTGGAGAAGTGCTATCAAACCCTGAAAGAAACTCCGTTGATATACGCTGAATGCCTTGCCCCTCGTTTGAAACGCAAGAAATACCGTAAAGTGGTGATAGGAAATTTTTTGCTGATCTATCGTGTTGATGCCGAAGCGAACGTGGTTGTGATCCTACGCTTCTTTTACGGCAGACGGAACTATATCAGATATTTGTGATAGTAATTTGACAAGAGGGCGAGTGACGTGGAAAAGATTTCTCGTCGCTACGCTCCTCGAAATGACAAGGTGTTATTGGGTAAGCCAATGAAATAGCAGCATATTCCTTGTCATTTCCAGCGTAGCGAGAAATCTCAACAGCTCGCCCCACCCAATTCCCCGCCGCTCAGGCGCCCGCCTGTCTCACCAATTCCTTGCCCAGCGCGCGGGCGCGGCGGCATTCTTCTGGGAAGACGTCGCGGTGGCGGGCGGCTTTTTTCGCCGGGTCCATCATCTCCATGATGATTTTCGAGTAATCGGCCATCTGGCAGGTGTCGTAGCAGGCGAAGGTATGCGACGGACCGCCGAGGACGCGCTCAAGAAATTCCCGCTGCCGGGCAAAGTTAGCCGTATAACCTATTTCACCCGCCAATTCCTCGCCGACATTCATAGTGAAAACGCTGGCCGAGGGAATTTGGCGCGGGAAAAGCGAGGCGGGTGGATTGCTGTAGACCAGGTGCGGGAACAGCAGCCGCTCGATAAACGACTGGGTTTCGCCGCTGATCATGCCAAAATAAATCGGCGAGCCGATAACCAGCGCGTCGGCATCGGCGGCGATAGCGGCGAGAATCGGGCTGAGGCTATCTTTGACAGCGCAGCGCCCGTAGCCAGGTTTGCCGACCAGCTTGCAGGCGAAGCAACTGCGGCAGCCCTGGTAGTCGAGGCTGTAGAGATGGATCAGCTCGGTCGCGGCTCCGGCCTCCCCGGCGCCATCGAGGATACTTTTAAGCAGGGTAGCGGTATTCCAGTCTTTTCGTGGGCTGCCGTTGACGGCGACAATCTTCATGATAACCTCCCATACATTTGTTTTTTTCATATACGCGGCAACATTTGCGGCAAGCGGGCGGATAGCCGACAGGATAACGAATTTAGCGAATTTCCTGGCCGGTGGCAACCAGGCCCGTTCCTTACGCATTGACAGTGCCTTTGCCGTCGCGATATGCTATATCATTGCGCCTTTTCGCCGCCATCCTTCCATCCTCGCTTTCTCATTCCGAAAAAATATGACCGGAGCGATAAACCTCACCATGCCGAAGGGACGCGCTCTCGATCAATTCGGCGCTGGCGCTATCCTGGCGCTGCCCGGTTTTTTCTCCATTCTCCATGAGATACTCGATATCGCCTTAAAGCCTTTGGTCTGCGCCGAGCAACTGGAGCAAATCGCCGGCTGTCTGATCAGCCAGGAGCGTTTGGGATTTTCCGGCGGTTGGGGCATTTTCACCGCCGATAACGAAGCCGAGTACCTGCGCCTGAGCCTGTGCCACGAGTTTCCGGCCACCCAGCGCGACGCCTGCGCCAAAGTGGCCTTTGGCCGGTGCGATTGCGGTCAGACCATCCTGCGCCGCCAGCTCTCTTTTTTTGCCGATAAACCGTCACATCCGCCAGGGGGCGTCGCCACCGCCAAGCCCCATTACTGTCTGCCGGTCATGCGCGGCGAACAGGTCATCGCCCTGGTGATTTTCCACATGCGGCCCGGCTGGCGTCCCAACATGGCCACGCACATGCTGCTCGAAACGGTTGGCCGCATTTTGGCCCTGGTCTTCGAGCGCCGCACCATGGATCAGCAACTGATTGATCTGGTCAACGACCTGCGCAATACCGTGGTGCGCTTACGGGCTGAAAAAGCCTTTTCCGAATCGGTCATCCAAGGGCTTGGCCAGGGTCTGGTGGTGGTCGATCAAGCGGGCAACATCGAAAAACACAACGCCGCCGCCGAGCGGATACTTGCCCCCTTCGGCCCGCTTGCCGACGGCAATCTCGACACCCTGCTGTGCGGGCGACTGTCCTGGCGCGGCGACAATCCGGATGCCTGCCAGGAGCTGGAATGCTCGCTCGTTACGGGAGAAGACGAAACCATCTGCCTGCGCTATTCCACCGTGCCGCGCGGCACGGCGGCGGAGGCGCGTGGCTGGATCATCTCTTTGGCCGACATCACCGAATTGTGTCTCGTGCGCAAGGAAATGGAGAAGATGAACCGGCTGTCCACCATCGCCGAGATCGCCGCCGCCGTCGCCCACGAGGTGCGAAATCCACTGGCCGGCATCAAAATCATGGCCCAGTCGATCGAGGAAGAGAGCGAATCGAGCGATACCCAGAAGGAATGCTCGCTCCGCATCGTCCGCCAGGTGGACCGCCTGAACGAGCTGCTCACCGAGTTTTTCTCCTACGCCCGTCCGCGCCAGGCGCATAAACGCCCGCTTTCGCTTTCGGCGATAATCGCCGAGACGACGCCGCTCATCGCCAACACCCTGGCCGTGAAAAACATCCGTCTCGATTGCCGGATTCCCGATGATTTGCCGGATATTGTCGCCGATGGCAACCAGGTACAGCAGGTGCTTTTGAACATTCTTCTGAATGCCATGGATGCCGTCAGCGAAAACGGCCTCATCACTCTGACCGCCCGCCACCTGAGAAGCGCCGAAATCGCCGCCCGGAAAAAAGATTTTCCCACCTTGCAAGCTGGCGCCGATTACGTCATGCTGAGCTGTGCCGACAATGGCCGGGGCATGAAGCACGAGGTGCTGGACAAGGTCTTCGAGCCGTTTTTCACCACCAAGAAAAGCGGAACCGGTCTCGGCATGTCGATCGTCTACCGTACCTTGCGGGAAAACGATGCTGTCATCACCGTGGAAAGCCGCGAAGGCGAAGGCACTGCGTTCACCATCTTTTTTCAGACTAACATGACCCCAGCCTGACAGGCGGGTCCCTTTTTGGGTTAATGGCATGAAACGAGTTCTCATTGTCGATGACGAAGCCGATGTTCTGTGGATGCTCCAGAAGAATCTCAACCGGGGAATGCCGGATATCGAGGTGCTGGTGGCCGCCTCCGGCGAGGAGGCTTTGATTGTTATCGAGAGCCAGCCGATCGATCTGGTGATCACCGATATCAATATGCCGGGCATAAACGGTCTTGACCTGCTGGTGGAGATTAACAATAAATATCCCCACACCGGCGTCATCGTCATCACCGCCTATCCCTCCAATACCTATCAGAGCCAGGCGCTTCTGTCAGGCAGCCTCAAGTTCATCGAAAAGCCGTTCGATATCAGGTACCTCCGTAAAATTGTCGAAGAATTTTTCAACCATAAAAAGAGTGGTTTCCAGGGCACGATCAGCGGCATCGACTTGATCGACATCGTCCAGTTCAATGGCCTGTCCCGCGCCACCGCCGCCCTGAAAGTGACCACGGATAAGAGCGCCGGCATGATCTTTTTCAAGGATGGCCAGGTCGTCCACGCCATCTGCGATCAGTTGAGCGGCGAGGATGCCTTTTTCACCATCCTCGGTTTCCACGGCGGCAACCTGAAGAATATCAAAGGCGTGGAAACGCCGCTGGTGACCATCTCGAAAAGCCTTGAACTGCTGCTGCTTGAAGCGGCGAGCACCGATGACGAGTTCCTGGACGCCGAGGAAGAACCCTTCCTCACCTATGACGAGCTGGAAAAGGAACCGCTGCCGGCTTTTCTGTCGCGGTCGGATAAGGTGGAAGAACCACGGTCGCTGCTCGATGAGGAATCGCCGGCCTTTTTATCGGATGATGCCAGGGGCGAGGACATGTCTTTGGAAGAGTTGCTTTCAGATACCATGCCGAGTCAGGTTTCGGATGCCGCTTCATCTCAGGATGCGGCGGTGGGGCGGACAGCGGCGATTCCTGGCCTCGATGTCGATGACGACGAGCGCGGACGGGCCTATTTCGCCAAAACTTCGTCAATTCTTTCCGCCGAGTTGCGCGATCAGCGGGCGGCGGCGCTCTCGGACAAAATCCCGGTATCGCCAGCGCTTGCCGATGTCGAGAATGTGGACGTCGATGTATCGTTTTTGGATGACATTCCAACTTTTCTCGCCGATGCCGGAGAAGAATGGCCTGCGACGATGAAAGCGCCAGCAGAACCACCAGCGGAACTCCCAGCAGAACTCCCAGTGAAGCCATCAACGGTATCACCGGCGGTGGTCGCGGCTGGCGAGGCCACGGGCAATTCCCTGGCTCATGCCGTTAGCGACATTCCGGGCCTCGATGTCGGTGACGAACAATTCGACGAACTGCCCTCGGACGGCGCTCTCGATGATTTTCCCGCCTTCCTGTCGGAGGCCGAAGTGGCCGAACTGCCAGCGAAATCGCCAACGAAACCACCAGCGAAACCACCGGTGGAGGTACCTGTTGCGTTGCCAGCGAAAAAACCAGTAGCGTCACCAGCGGCATTATCGGTGGAAGCGCCAGTGAAATCTGAGGCGACAGCGCCGGTAAAGAAATCCCCGACGGTGCCGCCAGCGCCTGCCGCCACGCCAAAACCGGCGGTAAAAGCCGAGGCAAGGCCGGCGTCGGCGTTCACAGAGAATCCGCTTGCCAGGCAGATCGCTGACAAGGGCGTGACCAAGGCTGGTAAAACCGTTATTAAACCGGCCAAAGAGCTGTCTCCTTTGGACGGTATTCTCGCCGAGTTCACGGCCATTGACGGCGTGCGCCTGGCCTGCCTGACCGGACGCGATGGTTTTCTCATCGCCAACCAGCCGGAAGGCGACAGCGCCAAGGCGGAAGCCCTCAGCGCTATCGCTTCCAGCGGTCTGGTCGCGGCGGAGTCAATGGGCGAGGAATTGTCACGGAGCGGCTTGCAGGCCGGTCTGTTCGAGTACCGGGACGGCATGATCATTTTGTCGCCGGTCGGCGAGAACAGCTTTCTCATGCTGGTCGCCGAAGAACGGGCCAACCTCGGCTGGCTGCGTCTGGTCATGCGCAAAAACACGAGCCGTATCGCCAAACTCGACGCCCAGTGAGGCAAAAGATTTTTGACAGGTTCGCAGGAAGCGCCGCTGATAACCGGTCTATCTGGCCATTTACCCCTCGTCTGGAGACGAGGGACAGCGTGGGCGGATTGACTAGAATTTTATTTGACAAACATTTCGTTTTTTCTGTTGAATATCCATAGACGCTGAAGAGGTGTTGGGGATTTTTCGCGGTTCTGGGCGTGGATGCGGCCAAGGCCGAAAAAAAATACGGCGCTGGGTAAAAAATGCTTGACACGGAGATAATAAAATGTTAGGATCTTTACAGCACAGCACAGCACAGCACAGCACAGCACAGCACAGCAATAAATCCGTCTTTCCGCTAAGCGCCTCACCGCGCCAGACCGCCGCTTTTTCCTGTCATTCCTCCCGTTTTACCATCACCGCTTTGACGCTGGCGGCCCTCCTCATTTTGGCAAGCATTGCCCACCCGATCCCGGTCGCTGCCGACGGCATCGGTGGCGGCAATGGCGACAACGCCGCCACACTCGGTAGGGGCGGCAATGGCAGCACGAATACCGCTGCCGCCACGGCTGGCGCTGCCGGTTCAGGCGGCAACCCCACCACCGGCGGCGCGGCGGGAAGCGATACCACTGTTTTGACTAGCCCCATCATCATTTCCGCCCCCACGGTCGGTGGCAGCGGCAGCAATGGCGCCAATTCCAACAATGGCGCTGGCGGTGGCGGTGGCGGCGCTGCCGTCATCGTCAACGCTAGCGTAAGCATCACCAACAGCGCCCCCAGCATCAGCGGCGGCAACGGCGGCAATGGCGGCACGGCCAGCAATAACAGCGCCGGCGGTGGTGGTGGCGGCGGCGGTGACGCGGTGGCTTTCCGTGGCGCCGACGGCATACTCACGAATAACACTAACACTACCATCCTCGGTGGCACAGGCGGCAACGGCGGCTCGCCGGCCACCCTCACCACCAGAGTCCGTGGCGGCAACGGCGGCGGCGGTGGCAACGGCGTGAGCGGCAACAACTTGGCCATCACAAATAACGGCACCATCATTGGCGGCGGCGGTGGTATTGGCGGCGGCGGCGGCACCGGCAGTGGTGGCCAGCCCAGCACCGGCGGCAATGGTGGCGCCGGCGGTGACGGGATCCGCGGCAGCGCCTTGACCATCGTCAATGCCGGCACCATAGAGGGCGGCAACGGTGGCTCGGGCGGTATTGGCCAAACCGCGAACGGAGCCAACGGCGCGCGGGGAAACGCCATTACTTTCACCAGCGGCTTCAATATCCTCGAACTGTGGTCCACTTCTATTATCGACGGCAATGTCGTCGGCCTAGCCGGAAGCACCAATTTCCTGAGACTCGGCGGTGACACCGACGGCACATTCGATGTGTCGTCGATTGGCCAGCAGTACCAAGGCTTCTCGAATTTCAGGAAGGTCGGAACCAGCATCTGGACACTGACTGGCGCGACGACGGCGCTGACGCCGTGGAACATTGAGGCGGGCACGCTGCAAATTTCTAGCGACAGTGCGCTCGGCGATCCTTCGGGCGCGGTGACGCTCAACGGCGGCACCTTGGCAACGACGGCGGACATCGCTACCAGCCGTAATTTTACTATCACCGGATCGGGCGGCACGATCAGTACCGATCCGAGTACCACCTATGCCATTGGCGGAGCTATCTCCGGCGCCGGCGCCCTGACCAAAGACGGCGCGGGCACATTGACCTTGACCGGCGCCAACAGCTACACCGGCGCGACGACAGTCGCAAATGGCTGGCTGTATGTCAATGGCGACCAGAGCGCCGCCACCGGCACGGTCACGGTGGCCAGCGGCGCCGGGCTGGGTGGCGCCGGCATCATCGGCGGCAGCGTGACCATTAACGATGGCGCCACGCTGGCGCCTGGTAGCCAGCCTAATACCGTTGGCACCCTGACTACCGGCGGTCTCACCCTCAGTCCCACCTCGACGCTGCTCTACGACCTGGTTGGGCCAGCCGCCGGGCCGAGCAGCCCGTTCAACGATCTGATTCAGGTCAACGGCAATCTGACCCTCGATGGGACGATCGATGTGGTAGGGCCGGGACATCCCTTGCCCCCAGGCACCTACCGGATCATCAACTACAGCGGCAGCCTTACCGACAACGGCCTGGCTATCGGCACCGTGACCAGATCGCCGGACACTTTTTATATCCAGTCCGCGTCAACCCCTGGACGGGTCAACCTGGTCAATGCCGCTGGCCTGACGCTGGCCTTTTGGGATGGGGATGATCCGCTCAATAAGAACAATGACCTGATCGATGGCGGTAACGGCACCTGGCAGCACAGTGGGACCCTTGACAACTGGACCGACATACCGGGCCATACCAACGCCTCTTGGCTGTACGGCGAGTATGCCATCTTTATGACCACGCCCGGCACGGTCACCGTGGATAACAGCAACGGTCAGGTTGGGGCCAGCGGCATGCAGTTCACCGTCGATGGCTATGTCATAGAAGGGGGTTCAATCGCCCTGGAGAATATCGACGCCTCGGGTCTGCCGCTTGGCGATGACATCCGCGTCGGCGACGGCTCGGAGGCGGGCGCGGCGATGACGGCCACCATCAACTCGGCGCTGGTCGATGGCAACGCGCCCGGTATTTTGATCAAGGACGATCTTGGCACCCTGGTTCTGGGTGGCACCAATACCTATAGCGGCGGCACCGTGATCCTCGATGGCAGGCTGCAAATTTCACGGGACGCCAATCTCGGCAATGCCAGCGGCAAACTGAGCATCTTCAACGATTCGATACTCAGCACCACCGCCGACATGAGCAGCAACCGCGAGATTCTGCTCGGCGACAGCGGCACCGGCGCCAGCGGCGGCATTATCGAGACCGCGGCGGGGACGACGTTCACGGTCAATGGCCAGATCGTCGATGAATCCTCACAGTCGCCGGCGACTTTGTTCAAGACCGGCACCGGCACGCTGGTACTGACTAATACAAACACCTACAGCGGTGGCACGGTGATTGCCGCCGGTACTTTGCAGATCGGCAATGGCGGCGCCAGCGGCTCCATCACCGGCGATGTGCTCGACAATGGCACGCTGGCCTTCGACCGCTCGGATACCTACACCTTTAGCGGCACCATCACCGGCGCGGGCGGCGTCAGCCAGATCGGCTCCGGCACGACGATACTGACCGGCAACAGTGACTACCACGGTGGCACCGTGATTAGCGCCGGCACCTTGCAGCTCGGCAATGGCGGCACCAGCGGCAGCATCACCGGCGATGTGACCGACGATGGCACGCTGGCCTTCGACCGCTCGGATACCTATACCTTTGGTGGCATCATCTCCGGCAGCGGCGATGTTCGGCAGATCGGCTCCGGCACGACGATTTTGACCGGCGCCAACAGCTACAGCGGCGCGACGGTGGTCGAGGCCGGCACGCTTCAGGCCGGCGCCGCCAACACCTTCAGCCCGAACTCGGACGTGACCGTGGACAGCGGCGCCACGCTCGCCCTGGACGGCTACAACGAGACGATTGCCGGCTTGCGCAATGCCGGCACTGTCACCTTGCGTGGCGCGGTTCCGGGCACCATCCTGACCGTAAGCGGCGATTATGAGCGCTTGGGCAGCCAGGTGCTCATCAACACCGTCCTGGGCGACGACAACTCGCCGACCGATAAAATGGTGGTTGGAGGCAGCATCACCGGCGACCCCGGCCATGCCACGACGCTCGATGTGCGCAACATGGGCGGCACCGGCAAGGCCACCGCTAAAGGCATCCAAGTCATCGAGGTCGGCGGCGGCTCGCCGGCTAATGCCTTCGCCCTGGCCGGCGGCAAGCCGTCGATTCCGGTCGGCAATTACGAATACGTGCTGCAAAGAGGCAGCCCGGTGACGGGCGGCGACAGTTGGTATCTGGTGTCGGCGGTCAGGTCCAATCCACCGTCGAATCCACCGCAGCCGTCGCCACCGATTGCCAAGCCGCCGGACTTGCAGCCGATTTACCGGCCCGGCCTGACCAGCTATGTCGCGGCGCAATTCCTCAATGCCGGTCAAGGCTTCCAGCAACTGTTCACGCTGCATCAGCGGGTCGGCGAACACCGCAATTTGCCGGAAGAGCGGCAAACCTGGGCGCGGACATCGTATTTCACCTCGAAAGAGGATGGCGAGACCCGTTTTGGTTATGACCAGGACACGATTGGTTTGCAAATCGGTCAGGAGATTCTCGTGCGGCGCGCGGAACACGCCACCCAACGCGCCGCCCTGGCCTTCGACTACGGCTATACCGACGCCGATTTCAGCGATCGGATCAGGCCGCTCGTCGGCTTGAACGAAAAGACCGGCGAGGCCGAAGCCGAAGCCTGGGCGCTCGAAGGGTATTTCACGCAGATTTACGACGGCGGTCTCTATTTCGATATTGTCGGCCAGGTAGCGGCGTTAAGGAACGAGTATGTGGTATTCGAGAGCGACGGCAATCGCTACAAGGCCAACCAAAATGGCTGGCGCACCGGCATTTCCGGCGAGGTCGGCTATCCGCTGTGGCAATCGGGCAAGTGGACGCTCGAAGGCCAGGGGCAGCTTGCCTACCAATACGCCAACTATGCTGGTTTTACGGATAAAGCTACGGAAGTTCCCGACACCGGCGCCCACAGCCTGCGTGGACGGTTAGGGCCGCGGCTGGCACGGCAATTGGCGAAGACGGAGGAGCGATCCCTGGAAGCTTATGGCGTTGCCAATGTGGTCGCCGATTTGATTCAGCCGGCGGGCGTCGATATTGATGACAACGGCGATGCTGTGCGGATTTCCGAGAACTACGATCCGCTGTACGGCGAAATCGGCGGCGGTCTGCAAGGCTACGTCACCGGCACAATTTCCCTGTTCGCCGATTTCCGCTATCAGCATGGCTTCAATGCCGATAATGACCGCCACGGCTATGCCGTCAACGCTGGCTTGAGAATCGGGTTTTAGCGGGCAGGGGACAGGGACCTGGCACCTGTCTCCTGGTCCTTGTCAATGCGCGGCATTTTGCTCGATGCCGGTAAGTTCCGGCAGCAGATGCGGCGGCACGCCGGGCGTTTTGAACAACATATCACCCTCTTTCAGGATGATGGCCGCCTCCAGCACCTCGTCCATGTGCTCGACCAGGGTCACGTTCAGCTTTTCCCGGATGCGTTCCGGCACATGGACGTGATCTCCTAAATATGCATAACCAGGGACGTATACCTGGACAGCGCTCCATCGCCGGTAATCAGCCGCATCGGCTCGGCTATGGCCTGGGCTACCAGCATGTGATCGAAAGGGTCATTGTGATGCTTGGGCAATGTCGCCAGCGCCTCCGCATGGGTTCCTAAAAGTGGTAATTCCAGAAAACCGCTCTCTTGAGCAATGGCCCGAAGCTCCAGCAGGTCGACATTCAGTCTGCCTATGCGCGTTTTGATGGCGATTTCCCACCAGGATACAGCGCTGACAAAAATTTCGTTTTCGTCGGCAAGCAGCAGATCCCGCACTTTTTCGATGCGCGGCGCATTGGTCAATGCCCACAGCAACGCGTTGGTATCCAACAACAGCCTCATTCCGATTCCCCGGCAAAAGCGGCGAGGATCTCCGGCGGCAGCGGAGCGTCAAAGTCATCGGGAATGTTCAGTTTACCCGCCAAAAGCCCCAGACGCTTTTTCCGCTTGGCGCTTGCGGCTGAGCTGAGCGCAGCCTCCGCCCGGCCATAGCTGCCGATTAAAATAGTCTCGCCGCCAGCCGCGCGTTTAACCAGTTGCGACAGAGAACTCTTGGCTTGATGTATGGGCACGACGATAGTGGACATGATTGCCTCCAGGCTCTTTCTTTATAAAGAACTTAGCCCAAGCTTAGTTCATGGTCAAGGTTGTTTCGCATTGAATCCGCAAGCCAGGAAACAGGTGGCAGGCGCCAGGGACCTGTCACCTGTTTCCTGGCTCCTAGCTCCTGTTAATGCGCCGAATTCTGCTCGATGTCGGTAAGCGCCGGCAGCAGATGCGGCGGCACGCTGGGCGTTTTGAACAACATATCACCCTCTTTCAGGATGATGGCCGCCTCCAGCACCTCGTCCATGTGCTCGACCAGGGTCACGTTCAGCTTTTCCCGGATGCGTTCCGGCACGTCGGCCAAATCACGCTCGTTGTCTTTCGGGATCAGGACATGGGTGATATTGCCGCGTTTGGCGGCCAGCAATTTTTCGGTCAGGCCGCCAATCGGCAGCACACGCCCGCGCAGCGTGATCTCGCCGGTCATCGCCAGTTCGTGCCGCACCGGCAGTTTGAGCAGTACCGAGGCCAGGGTGGTGGCGATGGTGATGCCCGCCGACGGCCCGTCCTTCGGAATGGCTCCTTCCGGCACATGGACGTGAATATCGAGTTTCTGATAGAAGTCGGCCTCCAGTCCCAGCCGCCCGGCCCGCGAGCGGACATAGGTCAGGGCCGCCTGCGCCGACTCCTGCATGACATCGCCGAGTTTGCCGGTGATGGTCATTTTGCCGGAGCCGGGCAGCACCGTCGCCTCGATCTGGAGCAGTTCGCCGCCGACTTCCGTCCAGGCGAGGCCTGTGGTCAGGCCGATTTCGTCCTGTTCTTCGGCCAGGCCATAGCGGTATTTCGGCGTGCCCAAGCTCTTTTTGACCGCTGCCGCGTCGAGCTGGTATTTTTTCGAGCGTTCCTTTTTTTTCAGACGGTCGCGCGCGATCTTGCGGCATAACGAGGCGATGGCCCGCTCCAGGCCGCGTACTCCGGCCTCCTTGGTGTAGCGGCGGATGATTTCCAAAAAGGCGCCATCGTCGAGCGCAATGTCATCCTTTTTGAAGCCGTTTTCCCGCAACTGCTTCGGCAAAAGATAATCGGCGGCGATGCGCAGCTTTTCCTCCTCGGTGTAGCCGTTGATCTGGATGACTTCCATGCGGTCGCGCAGCGGCAGCGGGATGCTGGGCAGGGTATTGGCGGTGGTGATGAAAAACACCCCGGACAGGTCATAATCCATATCCAGATAGTGGTCGTTGAAGGCAGCGTTCTGCTCTGGATCAAGTACTTCCAAAAGGGCCGCCGACGGGTCGCCACGGAAATCCATCGACATCTTATCGACCTCATCGAGGCAAAAAACCGGGTTTGAAACGCCGACCTTCTGCATCGCCTGGATGATCTTGCCCGGCAAAGCGCCGATATAGGTGCGGCGGTGGCCGCGGATCTCCGCCTCGTCGCGGACGCCGCCCAAAGAGAGCCGGGAGAATTCGCGGTTCATGGCCCTGGCGATCGACTTGCAGATCGAGGTCTTGCCGACGCCGGGCGGCCCGACCAGACAGAGGATCGGCCCTTTGATTTTTTTCACCTGCGCCTGCACGGCCAGGTATTCGAGGATGCGCTCCTTCGGTTTCGACAGGCCATAATGATCTTCGTCGAGGATTCTCTCGGCTTTGACGATGTCGATGCGCGAGTGGCTTTTTTTCAGCCACGGCAGGTGGACGATACAGTCGATGTAGTTGCGCACCACCGTCGTTTCGGCGGACATCGGTGGCATATTGCGCAGCTTGTTCAGCTCTTTCAGGGCCTTGTCGCGGGCTGACTCAGGCATCTCCTTGGCCTTGAGGGTGGCTTCCAGTTCGCCGAGTTCATCGAGGCCGTCCTCGTTTTGCCCCATCTCCTTCTGGATTTCCCGCACCTTTTCGTTCAGGTAGTAGTCGCGCTGGTGCTTGCTCATTTTGGCCTTGACCCTGGTGTTGATGTCGTGCTCCAGGGTGGCCAGCTCGGTTTCGCGGTGGATGGCGGTCAGCACCATGCCGATGCGCTCGGTCAGCGGCAGGCATTCGAGAATTTCCTGTTTCTCCTCGGCCTTCAGCGGCAGATGGGCGCAGACAATATCGAGCAGCTTCAGTGGTTCCGTGATCTGCGCCAGGTTTTTCACCACTTCCTTGGGAATCTTCTTGTTGTTCTCGGCGAATTCGGCGAAATGCCGGCGCAGCTCGCGGTCGTGCGCCAGGAGGTCGTGGCTGCCATCCACCACTTCCTCGATCCGTTCCGCCTCGGCCAGCAGCAAATTGTTATCGGATTGCAGATAGCGCAGCACCTTGGCCCTGGCCTTGCCTTCAACCAGCGCTTTGATCGTGCCGTCGGGCAGGCGTAAGAGCTGCATCAGTGAAGCCAGCGTACCGACCGCATACAGGTCGTCGCCACCGGGATCATCGACGCTGGCGCGTTTCTGGGCGACCAAGAGAATTTCCGAGCGTTTTTCCCGCGCGTGTTCCAGCGAGACGATGGATTTTTTCCGCCCGACCACAAGCGGCGCCATCATATGCGGGAAAACGACAATATCGCGCAACGGCATGACAGGATAGAGGTAGGTCATGGCAATCTTCGTTTGGCTCAGGCCGGATTGTTTCCGGCGCCTTCGTTGTCGTAGAGGATGACTGGATAGTCTCCGTGGGCGATGACCTGTTCGCTGATGATGCACTCCTGCACATGCTCCCGCGATGGCAGGTCGTACATGATGTCGAGCATGGCTTCCTCGAGCACCGAGCGCAGGCCGCGGGCGCCGGATTTCCGCTTCAGTGCTTTTTGGGCGATGGCGGTCAAGGCGCCCTCGGTGAAGCGGAGGTTGATGTTTTCAAAGGAGAACAGGCGCTGATACTGCTTGGTCAGGGCGTTTTTCGGCTCGCGCAGAATCCGCACCAAATCAGCCTCATTCAGTTCCTCAAGCGTGGCGATGACCGGCAAGCGACCGACCAGCTCCGGAATCAGGCCGAATTTCAGCAAATCCTCCGGTTGCAGCGTCCGCAGCAAGTCGCTGGCTTTTTTTTCGGAGTTGCCGCGCACATTGGCGCCGAAGCCGATCGACTTTTTGCCGCCGCGTTGCCGTACCACGTCGTCGAGGCCGACAAAGGCGCCGCCGCAGATGAAGAGGATGTTGGTGGTATTTATCCTGATCATTTCTTGCTGCGGATGTTTGCGCCCGCCCTTCGGCGGCACCGAGGCGATGGTGCCTTCGATGATCTTCAAAAGCGCCTGCTGCACGCCTTCGCCGGAAACATCGCGGGTCAGCGACGGGCTGTCGGATTTGCGCGCGATTTTGTCGATCTCGTCGATGTAGATGATGCCGCGCTCGGCCCGTTCCAAATCATAATCGGCGGCCTGCAACAGACTGACCAGGATGTTCTCGACATCCTCGCCGACATAACCGGCTTCGGTCAGCGTCGTGGCATCGGCGATGGAAAAAGGCACGTCGAGCAACCGCGCCAGCGTCTGGGCCAACAGCGTCTTGCCGGAACCGGTCGGGCCGATCAGGACGATATTCGACTTCTGCAATTCAACGGTTTCGGCATTGTTTGGTGTCGGGTTTGCCTGGCCGCCGTCAGTCTCGGCGCCATTCGTTTGGATATTTGTCAGGGAAAGCGAGGCGTCGATGCGTTTGTAGTGGTTGTGCACGGCCACGGCCAACACCTTCTTGGCGTGTTCCTGGCCGATGACGTACTGGTTGAGGTATTCGTGAATTTCCCGTGGCTTCAACAATCTAGGAGGCAAAAATCCGGTGGCGCCGACGCTTTCCGGGGCACCATTCGTTTTCAGACACTCGGCGACGCAGCCGTCACAGATGTAAACATCCGGCGATTGCCCGGAGAAAAGCTGTTCGACCTGGTCCGCCGCCCGGCCACAGAAGGAGCAAATGGGTGTATCGGGTTCCTGTGATTTTTTACCGGTCATTATTGTCGTCCTTGGTTATGTCCTCGCGGCTGGCCAGCACCTTGTCGATGATGCCATAGCTCACGGCCTCCGTGGCGTTCATGAAGTTGTCGCGTTCGGTATCCTGACCGATTTGTTCGATGTTTTTGCCAGTGTGCTCTGCCAGGATGCGGTTGAGTTCCTCGCGTGTGCGCATCATTTCTTTGGCGTGGATGCCGATGTCGGTGGCCTGTCCCTGAAAGCCGCCGAGTGGTTGGTGAATCATGATGCGGGAATGGGGCAGCGAATAGCGTTTGCCCGCCGCGCCCGCCGCCAGAAGCAGCGCCCCCATCGAAGCGGCCTGGCCGATGCAGAGTGTCGAAACGTCGCATTTGACATACTGCATGGTATCGTAGATGGCCATGCCCGAAGTCACGGCGCCGCCCGGCGAATTGATATAAAAGGTAATGTCCTTGTCCGGGTCGTCGGCTTCGAGGAACAGCAGTTGGGCGACGATGACGTTGGCGACATCATCGTTCACCGGCGAGCCGAGGATAACGATGCGCTCCTTCAACAGCCGCGAATAAATGTCGAAAGCGCGTTCGCCCCTGGGGGTCTGTTCAACCACCATCGGTACGAGATTCATGGTGTTCCTCCGAAAAGAGAAGACCGCGGCGGGAGGCGCCCGGCGCGGTCAGGATGAGTGCGAAAAGTATGGCTACGGATGGCCCGTCTGTCAAATCCCCTGTTCGGCGGGGCCGCGGCTTATTGCTCGTCCTCGGCGGGCTTTTCGGCGGATGTTGCCGCCGCCGCTTCCACTGGTGGCTCGCTGGCCGTCCCGGCGGTTTTCTTCACCGCCGCTTCCTTGAGGAAATTGAGGACCTTCTCATTCAGCAGTTCGTTCATCAGAGGTAGCAGGTCGTCGCGGCTTTTGAAGAATTCTTTCACTTCTTTCACCGACATGCGATACTGATCGCCGACGCGCTTGAAGCCGCGTTCCATGTCGGCGTCATCGACCTTGATCTCTTCCACCTCGGCGATTTTCTTCAGGATAAAATCGCCGCGCACCCGTTTGACGGCCATGGGCTGACTGTTTTCGGCAAACTTCTTCAAATCGAGGCCCGCCGCTTCCGGCGTCACGTTAAGGCGTTTCAGCCGCTCCTCGGCTTCCTTTACCATCTGCCGGACCTCGAAATCGACGAGACGTTTCGGCACCTCGAAATCGTGCCGTTCGAGGAGCGTCTCCATCATTTTGTCGATGACCGCGCTTTCGGATTGATTCAGCCGCTCTTGCATCCGCCGTTCGCGGATGGAAAATTTCAGATCATCGAGGGTATTGAAGGTGTTGCTGACATCTTTGGCGAATTCGTCGTCAATTTCCGGCAAGAGGCGTTCCTTCACTTCTTTCAGGTTGATGCGGAACTCGATTGTCTTACCATTCAAAAATGGGTTGGGATTACTCTCCGGGTAGTTAATTTCGTGACGCGCTTCCTCACCTTTTTTCAGGCCGACCAGCTTCTGTTCCAGCTCCGGCTCCAGCTTGCCGGAACCCAACTCCAACGAGAAGTCGCTGTTTTTGATCTGTTTGATCGGATTGCCCTTGAAATACCCCTGAAAATCGATCAGCACGACATCGCCCTCCACCGCCGGGCGGTCGCCGGCGTCGCGCAGAGCGGCCAACTCGCGGCGCAGCCTTTCGATTTCCGCCGCCACCTCCTCGTCGCTGATGGTGATTACCGGCGTTTCCAGCTCAATGCCCTTGTATTCGGCCAGCGTGAAGACCGGGCGGATTTCCACCGTCGCGTCGTAGGTGAACGAGCCGTCAGCGTTGAATTTGAAGTCGGTGACTTCTGGATGTGTCACCGGGTCGATGTCTTCCTTGCCGATGGCATCGAAGTAGCTTTCCTGAATCAGTTTTTCCGCCAGGTCGGCTTCAACCTGTGGTTTGTAGGTTTTTTCGATGACATCCATCGGCACTTTGCCCTTGCGAAAACCGGCCATCCGGGCGCTCTGGCGTATTTTTTCATATTCGTCCTTCAGTCTTGGGGCGACCTCGGCAGTAGGCAGGGTGATGGTAATGTTGCGGCCAAGGACGCCGGTTGGCTGGATGCTCACTTGCATGTCGGTGAATCCTTTATGAGTTGGTCGGAAAGGGTATGGGCGCACGCTTGTATGAGATAGGGCGGGACGGCGCGAAAAAACATAAACCTAGTATATTACCCGGTTCAGGGCGGAACGCAAGGGCAATGAAAGGCATCATGGAATATCCGGGAACAACCTATCCGGATATTTCACCATCATATGCAATCGCCCGGCAATGTTCTGCCAGTTGAACTGGCCGATCGGCATATCAATTTTTACGGAGAAATCAATGTCGTTGAAATATGTCAGTCCTCGCACGGCAACCATTTTATCAGTTTTCGCATATTTCTTGGCAAAAGCTTCGAGCATTTGATCGAGGGTCATTTTGCACGACAAAAAGGCAAGATCGACAAAATCCTTCAGGCGGTCTCCCGACTGACTGGCCGCGATGAGTTTCATGGCGGCAATATCGGCCAGCGAAGCCATGCGGATACTATCCGTTTCCTCAAGCGGGTTGATAAAAGGATAATCATAACGGATACAATCAACTTTTATGCCATCGACATGACCAATCAGCGTGGCGTTGGAAATTTTAGTGACCGCGTAACCGTAAGTACTGACAAGATGCGCCCGCAAATCTTCAACATCGAATTCCCGCTGCGAGAACAAATCAATGTCAATGCTTTGACGATGTCCGAGAACAAGGGCCAAAGCCGTGCCGCCGACCAGATGAAAATCCCGCAGCCTGGCATCGGCCATTAGCGTTTTCAGGAGTTCAAATAAGCGTCCCGTGACTGCCGTCGGCTGTAGCATTGTAATTCTTCCTTTTTCAGGTCGAAAAGGACGAGCGCCAGCGCCTCATCTCTGGCGCTGAGGGCGACGGGAAGTTCTCGGATGATTTCCTTCACGCCCTTGATGCCGCCGTACAGCCTGAACAGAGCATAAAAATCATTCATGCCGCCGCGCTCGATGACCCGCCGCACGACAAATTTCCGCATGGCCAGCCAGTCAATGGCGCTTTGGTCAACATCCCACAGCAGATGCCGCGAGATTTGCGGGTTTTCCTTTATTTTTTCCTGCCAGTCCTGAAACATATCAGCCTATCCAACAATTCGAAATCCGAATGTTCCACCGCCGAGCGATAATGAAGTTTTACCTTAAATGGCCGGAAAGGCAAAGAAAAACGATGACAAACGCGGGCCGAAGGCGCCGCCCGCGAAAAGAGGGCGTTCTCCGACGCAATTTCGGTTATGTTGCCCATTTTGCCGGATAACCTCAACCGCGAACCGCCGATGTCTTGCACTCGCAACGATATTGTTCTGCTTCCCGGCGCCGCCCGTCCGATTGGCCGGGCCATTGCCCGCCGTTTCGCCGCCGCCGGTTGCCGCCTGGTCATGCCGGTTTTCGACTGGCCGGAATCGGTGGCCGAATTGCGCCGCGAATTTCCCGATGACGCTGGCCGTTTCTGGACGCCGGATTGCGATTTGCGCTCGCCGGAACGGGTGGCGGAACTGTACGCCGGTATCGGCCAGCGTTTCGGTGGTCTCGACATTCTCGTCAACAACATCGAGCGCGGCGGTATGCCGGTGGTGCATGGCTCCTACGACCTGCCGATCAACGCCGGGCAGTGGCAGCGGGAATTCGCCACCACGCTTGAAGCCAAACGCCTGCTCTTCGAGCGAACCCTGCCGCTGTTGCGGCGCGGCGGGCGGGCGGCGGTGGTCAATATCTCGTCGATTGCCGCCCGATGTGGGCGCGTTGGCGCCGCCGCGCCTTTTTTCAGCGAAGGATATAGCCTGGCCAACCGCGCCATCCAAGGGTTGACCGAAGCCTGGGCGCGTCAAACCGCGCCCGCTGTCCGCGTCAATGAGCTGATGCTGGGTTTCGTCGAATCGCGCCATGGCGAGGGGACGCGCGGCTGGACGGCTTTGAGCGAAGCGGAACGGGCGGCGCTCGACCGCCATACGCCGCTGGGCCGCCGGGGCAAGCCGGAAGAGGTGGCCGAAGCCGTGTATTTCCTGGCCGTGCGGGCGACCTATATGACCGGGGCGGTACTGCGCATGGATGGCGGCTATCTGCTGGGCGGCGAGGAAATACCGCCGCTGCCGCCGGGGATTTTGCCGGCGACGGAGCATTCCATACCCTGAATGCCCCACCGCCGGGAAGCCTGTTCTCGATTGGCGTTTTTCTTGCTTCCCGCCAATGAGAAAGAGTAGAATATTATTTTTCGGCTGGGCCCTTTTTTGTAAGCCACCATCAAACCGGGGCGATACCACTGATGAAACAACTGAGCATCAGGGCGAAGTTACCCCTCTCCGTTCTTGCGGTTATTCTCGTCACCTTTTCGGTCGCCAATTTTTTCATCATGAGAAAAGGCGGCAGTGTCATCGCCTCGGTGCGGGAAGAGCGGATTGCCGGCGCCGCCCAGACGGTCGGCAACAGCGTTGCCCAGCAGGTGCAGCGTGCCGGCAAAGATATGGTGGTCGCCGCCAATCTGCCGGTGGTCGTGCGCGGCATCGAGTTGCCGCCCGGTGGCTCATCGCCGGAACGTGAACAAATCAACGCCATTCTTTTCAATATTCAGTCGGCTTACGGCTATTACGCCGCCTTTTTCCTCGCCGACGACCAGGGGCGGCCACTGGCCGGTGACTGGTCATCGTTCAGCAACCTTGATCTGGCCCACGAACCGTGGTTTCAGGACACCCTGTCGCGCGGCGCCTTCCAGGTCTCGAAGCCCTTCGTTAACCCGGTCACCGGCGAGATGCTCGCCGCCGTGTCGCTGAAAATCGTCTACAATGGCCGCGCCGGCGCCCTGATCGGTTTTCTGCAACTGGCGAAAACCACTTTGGGAACGCTGCGAGAAACGGCGCAGCCTTCTCTCAGACCGCTTCTGGTGGCGCCGCCGGGGCGAGTCATCTCTTCTCTCGATGCAACGGAAGTCGGTCATCAGGCCTTTCCGGAAAGCGTATGGTCGTCCATCCTCGCCGAAGCCGACGCCGGCAGCCTGCCCATCGGCATTGGCAGCAAGAAAAAAAGCGTCGGTTTTTATCATATTCCCCAGACCAACCTCTATGCCATCGTCATTGCCGACCGTGGCTATATGCGCTCTTTTTTCGTCACCGTGCGCAACACGGCTTTGCTCATCTCCGCCCTGGCGGCGCTCTTGGCCTGCGCCTGCGCCGCCCTTTTGATCTTTCCGGTCACACGCGACATCAACCGCCTGCGCGATTTCGCGCACCTCATCACCAGCGGCGGCCAGGGGCGCGATACCGGCGTGAGACGCCGGGATGAACTGGGCGATCTTTCGGACAGCCTGTCGATCATGGTCGATACCCTGCGCGAAAGCGTCGAGCGGGCGGAGGCCGGAACCCGTGCCAAAAGCGAGTTTCTCGCCCGCATGAGCCATGAGATCCGCACGCCGATGAATGGCATCCTGGGCATGACCTATCTCGCCCGCCGCGAATCGAAACCCGATGTGAAAAACCAGCACATCGACCGCATCGACCAGGCGGCAAAGAGTTTGCTGGGTATCATCAACGATATTCTCGATTTCTCGAAACTGGAAGCGGGCAAGATCGAACTGGAGCGGCAGGCCTTCAGCCTATCCGACATGCTGGCCTCGGTCGTTGACATGCTGGCCGCCAGGGCGGCGGAAAAAGGCATCAAAATGATCTTCGCCGTCGATGCCGCGGTGCCCGACCATCTCGAAGGCGACGCCCTGCGCCTATCGCAGATATGTATCAATCTCTGTGCCAACGCCCTGAAATTCACCGAAGCCGGCGAAATCAGCGTGAAGATAGGAATGGCCAGCGAGCCGCAGCCTGATCCGGCCAGCGGTGAAATCATCCTCCACTGCCTGGTGCGTGATACCGGCATCGGTATCGCCAAAGAGCAGCAGGAAGAAATTTTCGAGCAGTTTTCTCAGGCCGACGGCTCGATTTCGCGGCGCTACGGCGGCACCGGCCTGGGTCTGGCCATCTGCAAGTCGCTGGTGACGATCATGGGCGGGCGCATCTGGGTGGAGGGAGAACCTGGCAAGGGCAGCGATTTTCATTTCACCTTCCGCATACATCGGGGAGTGCGGCGGCAGGCCAAACAGGCCGCGGTGGCCGTGGCCGCCAAGCCGCCGTCCCTGAACATCCTGGTCGCCGAGGACAACGTGCTGAATCAGGAGATCGCCAAAGGCATCCTCGAAAGCCTGGGCAGCCAGGTAACGCTGGCCAAAGACGGCCTGGAAGCGGTGCGGCTGTTTGAGGAAAGAAGCTTCGACTTGATTTTCATGGATATACAGATACCGGTGATGAATGGTTTCGAGGCCACGAAAAAGATCCGCGCCAGCGAAAATCCCCGCGCCCGGAGCATCCCAATCATCGCCATGACCGCCCATGCCATGAGTGGTGACCGCGAGAAAAGCCTGGAAGCCGGTATGGACGAGCATGTGACCAAACCGATAAATGTTGCTGATCTGACAAAAACATTAATTAAATGGGGCGCCGGCGGCCATCGGAAAACCGCGACCGCTTGACCGCCAACTTTGCCCAAAGAGGATGCCATGCCGCTTCGACTGTTTGCCGATAAAAACGGCTTGTTCGCTTTACCATCGCTTATTGTTTTTGTTCTCTTCCTGTTCACCGCTTGCGATAACGGCGGTAACAGGCCGGAAAAAACCGGGCCATTGGTTGGGCTTTTCCTTTTCAACCTCAAAGATCCTTACATCAATGCGGTGAGCGAGGCGCTGCGGCAGCGGCTGGCCGGCGTCGTCGAGCTGGATGTCCAGGATGCGGCCAACGATCAGATCAGGCAAAGAGATCAGGTTGACGCCTTCTTACTACGCCATCCCGGCCTGTTGCTGGTCAACGCCGTCGATCCGAAAGACGCCGGTTTTTTTGTCGGTCGCGCCAAAAAAGCCGGTATTCCCATCATTTTCTTCAACCGCGAACCGGATCTGGAAGTGTTGCGCGACTACACCAAAGCCTGTTTCGTTGGCACCAACGCCGCCGACGCCGGGCGGATGCAGGGCGATTTGATCGCCGATATCTGGCATCGGCACCCGGAATATGACCGCAACCACGACGGGAAATGCCAGTACATTCTCTTCCAGGGCGACCCGGACAACCCGGAGGCCCTGGCCCGCAGTGAATACAGCGTACGTCAGGCAAAGGAACGAGGCGTGGATATGCGCCAGATCGGGGCGAATCTGGTCTGCAACTGGGATCAGGCGCGGGCCGAGCGGGCAATGGCCGCGGTTTGGGCCGTGAGTGGCCAGGAAATCGAGATGATCATCTCGAACAATGACGCCATGGCCATCGGGGCGATAGCCGTCCTCAATCAGCACGGCTTCAATCTGGGAAGAAAAGGCGGGCCGTTCATCCCGGTGGTCGGCGTTGACGCCACCGAAGACGCGGTCAAGGCGATTGCCGAGGGCAGGATGAGTGCCACGGTCAAGCAGGATAGCGTCGCCATGGCCGCGGCTATCGCCGCTTTGGCGGAAAATGCCCTGGCCGGAAAAGATTTTCTCGCCGGAACTCCGTATGCCTGTGCCCAAGATGGCATTTCGGTGCGGATTCCCTACAGCCCTTTTGGCCAAAAGGAATCGCAGGCGCGGGCACGCTCCGCCGAACAGCCAGCTCAACGGCCCGCCAAACAGCCCGCTGAACGGCCCTGAAGCTGGCGCCGGCATGGCATCCAATCGTGGCCGATCGGTTTTTCTTGTTGAGTTTTAGCGGCTTTATCCCTAAAGAAAGACCAAGCAAAAAAATTGTTGTCTTTGCCTGGTTGGGCCGGCGCCCGGCTGGGGTGAATTTTTATTGTTTGCGATTTGCAACGGAGCACACATCATGGACATGAGAAAACTTGAGCGGTCGCCGTCAGAAGATATGTCGGTCATCACTTCGCGGGAGCGGCGAAAATTCCTGAGCCTGGGACTGGCGATCACCGGTCTCTACCTGGGCGGCAGCGTGTTGTCGCTGGTTTCGGCGCGCGGCGCCGAAGCGAGCAGCATCCCGCAGGCCGGACAGTACCCTTACAACCCGCACTATTCGATGGTTATCCGCGAGAGGCTGTGCATTGACTGCGAGCGTTGCAAGGAAGCCTGCGTCGCTACCAACCAGGTGCCGGACTATGGCTACCGCACCACCATTCTCGAACGCCGCCGCGCGTTGACCGAGGGCCAGCACGAAACCACCTTCATGCCGGTTTTGTGCAACCATTGCAACCGCCCGCCCTGTGTCCGCGTCTGCCCGACCACCGCCACCTGGAAAGACAAAAAGACCGGCATCGTCATGATGAAGCCGAGCCGCTGCATCGGCTGCAAAACCTGCGTCACCGCCTGCCCCTACAACGCCCGTTATTTTAACGAGGAAAACCGCGCCATCGACAAGTGCGATTTCTGCTGGAACGCCAGGCTTTCCACCAATGACGAAAAGATCAACAAGACCACGGCCTGCGTCGAAGCCTGCCCGGCGGATGTGCGCGTCTTCGGCAACCTGGCCGATCCGAAGGACCGGGTGTATCAACTGATTCACACGCCGGAGACCATGGTCTGGGTGCTGCGCCCGGAGGTGGGCGCCCTGCCCAATGTCTTCTATACCAACGCCTGACACCCCAGGAGGGAATGCGATGAAAACCATGAAAATCATTTCCCTGGTCCTGCTGGCGCTGTTCTGCGCCGGGGCGGCGCTGGCGGCTGGAGCCACCAAAGCCAAAAAAGAGGCGGCCCAGGAATACGATGAGGACACCTACGGCCCCAAGGCGCCGATCGTTTGGGAAAAACCGGTGAAGGCCGTCGTCTTCAGCCACAAGACCCACACCATGGACGCTGGCCTCGAATGCGACGCCTGCCACGACAGCCTGTTTGAGCAAGAAGCCGGCGCCGCCGAGAAAAAAGATGACTTCACGATGGCCAAAATATACGAGGGTGGTTACTGCGGCGCCTGCCATGACGGCGAAACGGCCTTTGCCGCCAATACCCGTTGTACCACCTGCCATATCGGCGCCCGTGGCCAGAAACGCCTGCAACAAGCCGACAATCAGGCGGCGCTCCCCAGCCATTGAAACGATGAGGAATCAATCATGAATTATATCGACTCTGTTCTCAGCATCCTGCCGAAAGACGGCGGCCTGACCGTGGAGAGGAAGAATCTCTTCAATGTCAGCGTCGCGATTTTGGCCATCCTGGCGCTTGTCGGCATCGGCAGCGGTCTCTATACTCTTTACGCCGGGCATGAGCATACTCTCGGCACCAGCCGCGAAGTGCCGTGGGGGATTCTCATCTCCACCTACGTCTTTTTCGTCGTCACCTCGACCGGCCTGTGCATAGTTTCCTCGATCGGCCATGTTTTCGGCTTTGAAAATTTCATGCCGATTGCCAAGCGGGCGGTTTTCCTCTCCATCGTCACCATCATCTCTGGCTTTCTTGTCATCGCCTTTGAGATCGAAAACACCTGGCGGATGCCGATCGCCCTCGTCATCGGTTTCAACCTGACCTCGAATATCTGGTGGATGGGCACGCTCTACGGCTTGTATATGGTGTTTATGATTATCGAATTTATCCTGCTGCAATTGAATAAGCATAAGCTGGCCGTTGGCTTCGGCCTGGCCGGGCTCTTGACCGGTATTGTCGCCCACTCGAATCTCGGCGCCGTTTTCGGCCTGCTCAGTGGGCGCGACTTCTGGCATGGGCCATTCATGCCGGTCTATTTCATCGTCTCCGCCGCCATGTCCGGCTGCGTCGCCATATTCTTTTTCACCTACCTGGCCTATCGTTTTAACGGCTGGGCCTTCGACGCCAGGATGAAAGTCTCGCTGCAAAGCGTCGCTAAACTGGCCGCTTTGATGATCGCCACAGTGCTGTTTTTCACCACCTGGAAAATGATCACCGGCGTTACCGGTCAGGTTCCGGGCGATTACGAGCCGATGGCCTATCTGCTCTATGGGCCGTATGCGGTCAATTTCTGGATCGGTGAAGTCACGCTGGGGCTGGTATTGCCCCTCTTCCTGATCCTGAGCGTCAAAGCCGAAAGCCTGCGGGCGATTTTCATCGCTTCCATCGCCGGCATAATCGGCATATTCTTCATGCGTTACGACCTGGTGGTAGTTGGGCAACTGCTGCCGTCGTTCTCGCACATGGGTTTGGTCGATTATCCGGAGATGCTCAGCTACACGCCGTCCCGCCTGGAAGCTCTGGTTACCATGGGCGGTTTCGCCTTCTGTGGCTTGTTCTTTCTTTTGGGCGAAAAATATTTTCGCGGCCATATGAGCGAAGAACACTGAGGCGGTCCGATTGTCCGCTGTTTTTTCGGCGCGGTGGCGAGAAGGATGCTCCTTTTCGCCGCCGCGTTGTTGTTTCATCCCTTGACTTTGCCCGCCATGAATTCCGAAAAACCTTTCACTGAACGGCAAGCCGAACGCCTGGCCGAGTTGCGTTCGCTGCTGCACGAACACGCTTACCGCTACCATGTCCTCGACGCGCCAACCATTGCCGACGGCGAATACGACGCGCTCTTTCAGGAACTCTTGGTCATCGAAGGCCAGCATCCGGACTGGGTGACGGCGGATTCCCCAAGCCAGCGGGTTGGCGGCGCCCCTTTGCCGGAATTTCGGCAGGTGACGCACCGCCTGCCGATGCTCAGTCTGGATAATGTCTTCAGCGAGGGCGAGCTGCGCGACTTCGCTGGCCGCGCCGCGAAATTTTTACAGTATGATGGAGAAATCGCCTATGTCGCCGAGCCGAAACTCGATGGCCTGGCCGTCGAGCTGGTCTATATCGACGGCGTGCTGGCGTCGGGCGCCACCCGTGGCGATGGCCTCGTCGGTGAGGACATCACGGCGCAACTGAAGACCATCGGCGATATTCCCCTGCGCCTGCGCCAGCCGGTTGCAGAGCGGCTAGAGGCGCGCGGCGAGGTATTTCTCGACCAAGAGGGCTTCAAACGCTTGAACCAGCAGCAGCAGGCGGCGGGCAAGGAACCGTTCGCCAATCCGCGCAACGCCGCCGCCGGTTCCTTGCGCCAGCTCGACCCCAGCGTCACCGCCAGCCGACCCTTGCGCTTTTTTGCCTATGCCCTGGCCGATCCCGGTCAATTCGACCTTGCCAGCCAGAACGCGGCGCTGTCTTTTTTGCAACAATGCGGCCTGCCGGTCAACCCGCTGTCGCGGCCTTGCGCCGGCATTGATGCGGTGGTGGCGGCCTTCCATGACCTGACGGCGAAACGGGATGCCCTGCCCTATGAAATCGATGGCATGGTGGTGAAGGTCGATGATCTGGCCCTGCAGAAACGCCTGGGCGACAAGAGCCGGTCGCCGCGTTGGTCGGTGGCCTGGAAGTTTCCCGCCTCGCAGGCGACGACGATCCTCGCCGGCGTCGAGTTCCAGGTCGGGCGTACCGGCGCCGTGACCCCGGTGGCGATGCTCGAACCGGTGGCGCTTGGCGGCGTCGTCGTCAGCCGGGCCACCTTGCACAACGAGGATGAAATCCGCCGTAAGGACCTTCGCCTCGGCGATACGGTATTGGTGCAGCGGGCCGGTGACGTCATTCCGGAGATTGTCAAGGTTATCACGGAAAACCGCCCGGCGGAGGCCGAGCCGCTGCGGATGCCCTTGCGCTGCCCATCGTGCGGTGCCGGGCTGGCCAGAGAGCCAGGTGAAGCGGTACTGCGCTGCGCCAATCCGCTGTGCCCGGCGCAGCGGCTGCGGGAATTGGCGCATTTCACCTCGAAGGCTGGCCTCGACATCGAGGGCCTGGGGAAAAAATCCATTGAACAGTTATCGGCGGCGGGCCTCATCAGCGGTATCGCCGATCTCTACCGGCTGCAACCTGAACAACTGGCGGCGCTCGATGGCTGGGGGGAAAAGTCGGCGGCCAATGTCATCGCCGCCATCGACGCGGCCAGAGAACCGACCTTGGGCCGCTTCATCGCGGCAATAGGCATCCGCCATATCGGCGAAATCACCGCCGCCGCCCTGGAGAGCCATTTCGCCGGTCTCGAACAACTGGCCGCCGCCACAAAAGATGATTTGATGGCCATTGACGGTATCGGCGCCGAGGCGGCTGGCTCGCTCAGCGATTTTTTTGCGCGGGAAGATGGCCGAGCGCTGCTCGCCGATTTGCGGGCGGCAGGCGTGGCAATCAGGCCAGCTCCCGTGAAAAAAGGCGGGGCGCTGGCCAGCATGACCGTGGTCTTCACCGGTAGCCTCAGCCAGCTTAACCGCGACGAGGCCAAGAAGCTGGTGAAAGAGCAAGGTGGTCAGGTGGCCAGTACCATCAACCAGAAGGTGACGCATGTCGTGGCCGGTGACAAGGCGGGCGGCAAACTGAAACAGGCGCGGGAACAAGGCAAAATCATCCTCAGTGAAGAGGAATTTTTGCGGCTGGTGGGCCGGTGATGGGGCGACCGATCACGATGGCTGCCAGCATAATGCACGGGATCGCAATCCGGCGCCTTGGCCAGTTTACCAGCGATACTATGCTTCCGTGAAATCGGTGGGCGGATTACGCAGGTATTTAACGAAGCGTGCTTTTTCGACGGCGTTGGAATAGGCGTCGTCGGGGCTGATGATGTTGCGGTCGAGAAAACCCTGGATGACGTCGTCTAACGTCTGCATACCGTATTTCTTCCCGGTCTGCATGGAAGATAACAACTGATAGGTTTTTGCCTCGCGGATCAGGTTGCGCACCGCCGAGGTGGCGATGAGGATTTCCAGACCGGCGATGCGGCCCTTGATGTCCATCCGCTTGAAAAGAGTCTGGGAAACCACGGCCTTCAGCGCGTCGGCCAGCGTCGAGCGCACCTGTCCCTGCTGGTTGGCCGGGAAAATTTCGACGATGCGATCCACCGTTTTGATGGCGTTGATGGTATGCAGAGTGCCAAAGACCAGATGCCCGGTCATCGCCGCTTCCATGGCCAGAGCGATGGTTTCCAGGTCGCGCATTTCGCCGACCATGATAATATCCGGATCTTCACGCAGCGCGCCGCGCAAGGCGGATGAGAAGCTTTTCGTATGCAGACCGACTTCGCGATGGTTGACGACACACTTCTGCGAGCGGTGCACGAATTCTATCGGGTCTTCGATGGTGATAATGTGATCTTTGCGCGAGCGGTTGGCCTCGTCGATAATCGCCGCGAGCGTCGTCGATTTGCCGGAACCGGTTGGCCCGGTGACCAGCACCAAACCCTTTGGCAGATGCGCCAACCGCGTGATGACCTGGGGCAGGCCAAGCTGCTCGGCGGTCATGATTTCGCTGGGAATTTCGCGGAAGACGGCGCCAACGCCGTTTTTCTGCTGAAAGAAGTTGCAGCGGTAGCGCGCCAAGCCGGGTATTTCGTAGCCAAAGTCGATATCGCCGGTTTCCTCGAAGGTCTTGATTTTTTCTTCCGGGCAGATCTCGTAGAGCATCACCCGCAGTTCTTCGTTGGTCAGCTTTTTGAATTTCACCCGCTCCATGTCGCCACGAATACGGAGCATCGGTTGCTGTTCGGCAACGAGGTGCAGGTCGGACGCTCCCTCGTCGTTCATGAGTTTGAAAAAAGCGTCAATCTGCGCCATCTCACTTCCCCTTAAAGATTTTCCGGTTCCGCCTGAGCCGGCGGTATCCGGGACAAAATATATTCGACGACTTCCTGTGGTTCATCGAGCACCGTGAACATTTGCAGATCTTCCTCGGCAATGGTGCCGCACGTCAGTAGTGTATCTTTTAACCAGCCGATAAGTCCAGACCAGAATTGGCTGCCGACCAGCACCACCGGGAAAGGATCGGCGCGTTTGGTCTGGATCAAGGTCAGCGATTCAAACAGTTCGTCGAGAGAACCCAAGCCGCCAGGCATACAGATGAAGCCGGTGGCGTATTTCATGAACATCACTTTGCGGACGAAAAAGTATTTGAACTCGATCGGCACGTTGGCATAGGGGTTGGGAAACTGTTCGTGCGGCAGGTCGATATTCAAGCCGATGGAAATGCCGCCGCCTTCGGTCGCGCCCTTGTTGGCCGCCTCCATGATGCCTGGCCCGCCGCCGGTGATGATGCCGCAGCCGGCCTTGGCCAGGTCGAAGGCGATACGCTCGGTCATCAGATAGTAGGGGCTGCCGGGCGGCGTCCGCGCCGAACCGTAGATGGTCACCGCCGGCACTTCCAGGCGTGACAAGAGGTCGAAGCCCTCGATGAATTCAGCCATGATGCGGAACATCCGCCACGAATTGCTCGATTTGGTACTGTCCAGGATGTGTTCCGGTTCCTGAAGTGTTTTCCCGGGTTGCAAAATGCGCATAGAATTTCCTTTTGTTGTTATCTTCGCGCCGCCTAGTGGACGGCTGGTTTCGCCTTGGCCACCACCGCCAGCGAAGTTTCTTTACTACCCGAATGGCGGGTCTGAAATGTACGCCTTATCCGCGTTCTTGTACAGGGCGCGAATGAAAAGAGCTTTTTCAATTCAGCCGTATGGCGTAGAACAGGCATCCTATCGGTTGACCAATACCTGGAAAGCCTTCTTCGTGTTCATGCAAGAAGGAGTGGGAGAATGGCCTAAAAATAGTCCATTCTCCTGGTAAACGCCTTTATTCTTATTGAGCTTTGATGCATCGTTGCGCTAGAAAATGTTTTTTCGACTTTCTTCAAATTAAACGTGAAAATCTGTATAATAATATTAGGCAAACAGCATGGCTTAAAAGAGTGTCCATGCCGATTACACAATCGCAAGGAGGGATTGTATGCGTAAGGCATCTACCAAACCGGATTCCATGGATCAGGTCCGCGAGTTGTTGCTGGGCACCCAGATGAAAGATGTGGAAAACCGGTTCCAGCGTTTGGAAGAACGTTTTGAGCGTGATCTCTCCGACCTCAAGGATTCTGTCAAGAATCGCATTGAGTCATTGGAGAGCTTTATGAAGAGCGAATCCGCCTCCTTTTTGCATCGCTTGCGTGAGGAGCAGGAAGAACGAGGTGCGGCTCTTAAAAACGAGCAAAGGGAAAGATCGGATGCCCTCAAGACAGAGAAGAACGAACGCCAGGAGGCATTGAAGAATGAGCAGCGTGAACGCGGCGAAGGCCTGGCCCAGGTGATGCGTGACCTGACCACCCTGGAGCAGGAACAGGAGCGGAGACTCAAAGCCCTGTCCGGAACACTGGATAACGCGGAACGGGAACTGCGACAGCTCTTGCTGTCGGAAAGCGCCAGGCTTTCCGACAAGGTGGAGCAAAAGTACAAAGACGCGCTGAATGTTCTCAGCAATACCGCTGCCCAAATCCGTCATGATATGGCTACCCGTTCCCAGGTGTCCGGCCTTTTGACCGAGATGGCGGTGAAACTGAGCGGCCAGTGGATCGAGACGTCATCCACGGGTATTGTTCCGGAAACAATTGAAGAGGATACCAGCGAGGAATACTCTGAGTTGTCAGAATGACAGATACATTGAGCGCTTCTCCGTTCCCTCCAGGGGATGGGGAAACGGAAACTGGCGGAGCGGACTCGGTCTCCATGGCGGGAAAGTACGGCCTTGGTGTTGCCAGAGACTTGGCGGCGTCTGACCGTGAAAGTGAGGTGTTATCTGCTTCTTCCAACCTGTGGAATGATCTCCCGAAGGCCCCGGATGACGCGGAACTGAACAGGTTGCGTGAACTGCTGTTTCAGCGCGAACTGGTCATCATCGGGCGGCTGAAAGACAGTCTTAACGACCCACGCCAGAACGCCAAGCGGGTGAGCGAGGTGGTTGCCGAGGCCCTGCTCCTGCGTGGCGATGACAACCGCCTGAATGCCGCGCTGGAACCCGCGGTGAATGCTATCCTCAAATCCTCTCTCAACCGGCATCATTCCGATTTTGTAGGCGTGCTCTTTCCTCTGATGGGGCCGTCCATCCGCAAATCCATAGCTGAAACCTTCCGGTCTATGCTGGAAAGTTTCAGCAAAAGTTTGGAAATGTCCTTTTCCTGGAAGGGTTTGCGCTGGAGAATGGAAGCCCTGCGCGCGGGCAAGCCCTTCAGTGAAATTGTGTTGCTGCATACCCTTGCATATCGGGTGGAACAGCTCTTTTTCATTCACAGCGAAACCGGCCTGGTCCTGTCGCACCTGAGCAATGAAGGGGTGGGAGCGCAAGACGCGGACATGGTTTCGGCTATGCTGACGGCCATCCAGGATTTTGTCCGCGACTGTTTTGCCAGCGGTGCTGAAGGTGATCTGGAATCTTTGCACCTGGGAGAGTTCACCGTCTTCATCGAAAAGTATGCGCAAGCGTATCTGGCCTGCGTCCTGCGCGGTACGCCACCTGCGGGTTTCCGGGAAGACCTGCGCGCTACCCTGGAGACCATGCTCATTGAATTTGCCGAGCCCTTGGAATCCTTTTCCGGTGATACCGCTCCCTTTGCCGGGGCTACCCGCCACCTTGAACCTTTCCTTATTACCCGCTACCAGGATGAAGGGAAAAAACTCCCGTGGTGGACCAAGGCTCTGCTGCTGTTGATGTGCCTGGCCCTTGTCGGAGGGATTGGCTTTTTTCAGTATCACGCCCACGAACTCAGGCAACAGCATTTGGCCCATGTGTCGCTCATGCAAAAGGGGCTCGATTTTTTGCGGAATGAGCCGGGGCTTATGCTGACCCATGTCAGCCAGGCCGCGGACGGCCCCTGGGAGGTCATGCTCCTCAAGGATGACCTGGCAATGGCGCCGGATGAGGTGCTGCGGGCTCACGGCTTGCAGCCGCATGCCTTTACATTCAACGTGATCCCCTATATTTCTTATGACCCTTCCATTGTCGCCAGAAGGGTTGAACATGCCATTGAGGTGCCGCCAACAGTGACTATGCATTTCAGCCAGGGTACGCTGGCGTTCACCGGCACCGCCCCTTTAGCCTGGATTGCCGAGGTTAGAGATACGGCCCGCACGCTGCCGGGGGTCAGTCATGTGGATATCAGCGGGGTGCAGGACCCGTTGTTGGATCGTATTAACGCCATGATCAAAGCGATTGAAGGCGCTGGTATCGAGTTCCCCTTAGGCAAGGCTATTCCAGTGGCAGAGGATTTACCCAAACTTGAAGCGGCGGTGGATACGCTGGTAGAGCTGGAAAAACTCGTCAGCGGCATAGGCTTTACCCTCAGCCTGACCATTTACGGCCACGCGGACGCCATCGGGCTGGAGACGCGGAATTACGAGATCAGTCAGGCCCGGGCGCGCACGGTCGCGGCCATGTTGTACGCCAGGGGGTCCAGCATTCCCATTTCCATGTACGGCATGGGTTCGCAATATCCCAAAAGGGAAAAACCAGGTGGGCAGGCCGCTTCCGCACCCAAGGAGGATCAGGCCAGCCGGCGCATTGAGTTGCGCGTGCATATCACCCGCCCGGCGGCCACTTCTGGAGCTGATATTTTCACGCGATAATTATTATGATTAACAAAAAAATATGTATGCTCGGCGCCTTTTCCGTGGGGAAAACATCCCTTGTAGAGCAATATGTACACTCCGTTTTTTCCGACAAATACCTTTCCACGGTCGGGGTGAAGATCAGCAAAAAAACAATCGTCGTTGACGGTCAGGACGTAACGCTGGTTTTGTGGGATATGGAAGGCCGGGATATTTTTACGGATGTCAATGTCAGTTATCTTCGTGGGACCATGGGCTTTTTTGTCGTCGCTGATGGAACGCGGCTGGAAACCCTGAACACGGCGCTGGAGCTGCGCGCCTTGGTCTTGGGCAAGGTGGGCGTGGTCCCTAACGCCCTTTTGGTCAACAAAGCGGATATGGCGGATCAGTGGGAAATTACTGAGGATATGCTTCAGCGGGCCAAAGCCGGAGGAAACACCGTCTTCCGCACCAGCGCCAAAACCGGCCAGTTGGTGGAAGAAGCCTTCCGGTTTTTGGCCGGGGCAATGCTGAAGCCGGGAGGAAAGATTTGAATACCACGGAACAGCTTGCCTTGCAGGTTTTGTGCGCGCTTGATATTGCCCTGCTCAGGCGGGTAGGCGTTAAAAAATACGATTTTTTTGGCCAGGTGCCTTACTTTTATGAGGGCCTTTTTCCCTCATCCGGGACGGGCCCCTGTGTGGAACCCTGGGAATACTCCAGTATGCTGGAGGTCTTTTTTGAGGAAGCGGAACTCTTTTTTACCAAAGAGGAAACGGCTGTTTTTTCCTCGGGCATCTGGCAGGAGGCGGGCAAGACCGGGGACGAGTCTGCTCTCATTGCCATGGCGCAAACCTTTGGCTGCGAACAGATCGTCATTATCCGGCTGCTCCAGGATGACTTTAATGAGCGGTCGGCGATTCTGAGCAAGGCCCGCGCCCAACTGCTGGAAAACCGCGCCTTGAGCCGCAATCTGGAGGTATACAAGGAAAAGTCCCAGCTTGACGGCCTTACCATGCTGCTGAACCGGGCCACTTTCACGGATGCCTTACTGGCGGAGATGCGCAGCGCCCAATCCACCAACCAGCCTCTTTCCGCTATCATGCTTGATATTGACGATTTCAAGGTCATCAACGATACCTTGGGCCACGTCACCGGTGACCGGGTATTGCAGGCGCTGAGCCAGATGCTGCGCGCCAATCTGCGCCAAGGCGATATCGTGGCGCGTTACGGCGGGGAGGAGTTTATCATTCTCCTGCCGGGCTGCGAGTTGCCGAAGGCCCTTGCCATTGCCGAGAAACTCCGGGGAATCATAGAAGACCATGTGGCTGAGAATATACCGAATTTTACCGTGAGTATGGGTTGCGGCCTTTACCAGGCTGGGGAAACACCGGACAGCTTTATCCAGCGGGTGGATATGGCCCTGTACGAGGCAAAGCGTAAAGGCAAGAACCAGGTTTGTATGTGCTGATGTTTTCTGGCAAAGCCAACTTCGGCTCAAACCCGGTCTGCGTTTAGTTGTTGTTGTCGGAAAGCCGATAGTAACGAAGATAGCAACAGAAAGGGCGGGAAGTCAAGGGATGCTATGGGACTGTATGAGACAAAGAAAAAAGCCAAACTCCTTGTTTTATTTAGTCGATTCTGAAAAATATATTATCACTATGAAATTTCATTGAAAAGATACTGGAAATAGGTAAAAATAATTGCAAGATACTTTTACATTAGACCCTTTTTCCCGGCAAATTTTCTATGAAACCGC
>Ga0209629_10000052_pt1 | contig 47250 bp, 44 predicted proteins | sample TergutCu122P5_FD_187286 | JGI IMG/M metagenome (GOLD analysis project Ga0209629, IMG submission 187286) | Cubitermes ugandensis P5 segment gut microbial communities from Kakamega Forest, Kenya - Cu122 P5 (SPAdes) (version 2) | ecosystem: Host-associated > Arthropoda: Insects > Digestive system...
ACGGAGAAGTATTGGACGATCCGGGTTCTTTCAAAACCAAAGAAGAATCAAAATTGTCCGTTATCGATAACATTCTGCAACCGGAGCTTTATCCTCAGCTTTACGACAACATTTATCATAAAGTGCGGATTAATTATTATCCGCCCCGCAAAGACAACAAAGAAGGATGGGATAACATTGATATATTCGGTTGGTTGGGCTATCCGATGCAATTGAAAGTCGATTTTCTTTGCCGCGATTCCATTTTAGCCGCCCCGCTTTGCTTAGATTTGGTATTGTTTTCCGATCTGGCTAAACGCGCCGGCTTGAGCGGCATTCAATCGTGGTTATCGTTCTACTTCAAAAGTCCGATGCACGACAACGAGCATATTGCGGAACATGATTTATTTATCCAGTATATTAAATTAAAGAATACATTACGTCAGTTGATCGGCGAGGAAACAATTGATTATATCGATTAAAAAAGAATGTAAGGAATTGGAAAACAATGGCGCAATATCGACCCGGCAACGAATTTGGGAAAGTTTGAATTTACCGAAAGGGTATCGTATTGAGAAACATTTGTCGTTCGATCCTATGATTTTCTTTGTTCAATCGGGAAGTTTAAGTTTCAAAATGAATGGGGTAGAAGCCCATAACGTTTTTTCTCAAGAAATGTTTATGGCCCAAATTGATAATTTGTACGAAATTACAATGTTGGAACAAACGCATCTGATTATTTGCCATGTTCCGTTGGAAACCTGGTATGCGGAACAAAACTTGATCGAAAGATTAATTTCGGATGATGAAGAAATATCCGAACATTTTTTTAAGCTTCCCGTGAAAAAAATGATTCTTCGATTTCTTTATTTGATGGAATTCTATTTAAAAGAAGGGATTCGCTCTCCGGATTTGTTTGAATTAAAACGGCAAGAACTGATTTTTTTACTTTTTCATTATTATCAAAGAAGTGAATTGGCACGGTTTTTGCAATGTGTATTGTCTAAAGATATTCAATTCAAAAAATTTGTTGTGAGCAATTACTCAAATGTAGGAAATGTTAAAGAATTGGCTAAATTAGCTAATTATTCGGCATCGGGATTTATTAAAAAATTTCAAAAGTGTTTTAATGAATCTCCATACAAGTGGATGCAAAAGCAAAAAGCGAGGCAGATTTCTATTGATATTTATCAAGGAATTAAATCATTACAAGAAATTGCAAGTGAGTATAATTTTTCGTCTTATCAGCATTTTGCAGTTTTTTGTAAGCTTCAATTGGGAGCTGCTCCAACAACAATTTATGATAAAAATAAAGAAAATAATCGATAGTTATTTTTGAAAGGTAAAAATATATGTCAAAAGGGTAAAAATGTATGAGTATGTATTGCATAAATGACATTATCTTTGCTGAAAAAATAGATAGAATGTTTTAAACCGAATATATTTTTGATTTTATATTAATTTTTATGGCAAAACAAACATCATTTGCTCATCAGAAAAGTGTTCTGGAGCAGTTTTTATCTATGTTAACAGGATTTGAGAATGATTTTAAATCGTTAATAAGCAAATTTGACGAAGACGTTACGTCTTTATATGAAGATCAAGGTTTGATGGAAGAAATCTACGATGATTATAAAGCAACCTATATGACCTCGTTAAATGAAGCTTTATCAGATATTCAAACAAGAATACATGAAGAAGATATTCCTTTTATAGAAAAGGAAATTGATTATATTTCTTCGCGTTGATTAAAGCGTAACGTATTCAAGTTTATTGGTTTATTAGTTTAGGTTTAAATATTTAATCAGTTATAAAGATGGCAAAGAGTAGCTCAAATATTGAGAATACTAAGGTAAGAAGTGTGGAATTGTATATAATAAAAACTCTTTTGAAAGGAGAAAATATTATAATTCCGGATATTGGCCATCTTGAATTAAGATCTTTTGACGGACGGCGTACCGTTCTATTTAAACCGACCGACAAAAAAAATTCTTTTATAAATGCAGCGCCGTTTGGCGGAGAACCGGAACAAAAAGAAGATACGGAAGGTATTTATAGTATTATTTCTATTCCTTTAAAAGAAAGAAATACTGTTAATTTACCCAAAATAGGCGTTTTCCGTCCGGTTGTGCGTGATGACGATAAGATTCATATATCATTCACGCCGTCTTCGTCTTTGCGAAGTATGTTAAATAATACCGAAGCAGAAAAAGACGTAGAAATAAAAAAAGTAACCGACGAAAAAATCGAACCGGAAGAAATAAAAGAGGCGAAGAAAGAACCGGACGAAGTAAAAACGTTGCCGGAATTGAACAAGAGCATATATAATGACGTATCGAAAGCTACAGTAACAAATAATGTAAAGAGCGATACGGATGCCGGTATAAAATCGGAACCGAGATTTATAAGGAATAACGGAATAACTCCGAAGCAAAATTCCAATTTGGCGGATACGCAACAAAATGCGCCCGTAAATAATACACTTGTACAATTTGATGATAATCAATTTGAGAGAAAACGGTCGCGGATAAGTATGAGTTGGATTTTATTGCTTATCATTGCCGCAATTTTTCTTTTGGTTATTCTAATCACATCTTATTATTCTCATCAGTCGAAAAAGTTGGAAGAAAAGACGGCTGTAACCATTCCGAGTGAAATGATCAGCCTTCCCGCATTGGCTGAACAGCATTACGGACATTCGGCTTTTTGGATATATATATATGAAGCCAACAGGGATAAATTAAGCTCTCCGGTTAATATTCCCAAAAATGTTTCTTTAGTGATTCCGGATTTGGCGGCATTAAGAACCGAATACGATGTTACTGACGTAAACGACAGTATGCAAATCAAGCGGGCAAACATTTTGGCTGATATCGTTTTAAAAGAAAGAAATTTTAATAATAATTCCGGTATCTCTATTTCTACATCAAGCGCTACCGCTACCGGCAGTGATAAGGGTGATACGATTAATAACAATGAAAAATAAGTAAGGAAATAAATAACAACAAATAATACAACAGAAATATGAAAAGATTATTTACAATTTTTTTGTCATCGATAGCCGCAGTATGTTTGTGGGGGCAACAAAGTGTTCCAATGGCTGTATATGGTGACGTTTATAATGTCGGTGATATGGAGTCGGACGGACAAGTACATTTAGAAGCCCTCTCTAAAGCGTATGTTGCCAAAATGGCTAACTATGGTAGAGTAACTATGAAGGATTCGGTATTTTTTTATACGAATGATTCGATTGACGGTTTATTTATGAATCAAAACAAGGCATTAAGCGGACTCGCTATAAATGCGAAGCAGGTAGTTGTTCGTAAATGTTTTGATCCTAAATTGAATACTCCGAGTTTAATGTGGTATCAAATTGCATTTCCTTTCAATGTGGATTTGAATAATGTAAGAAATGCCGCGGATGGTACGCAATTGACTATTGCGAATAATAAAATTAATTTTCAATTTTATAACGCGCAACGCAGAGCGGTAAGCGGGCTGAATCAAGAATCGGATTGGATGAATTGGTCTAAACTCCCGACTGCTGCTACGATGGATAGTATAAGAATTAAGCCTTGGGATATGAATGTATTACCTAAAGGGCAGGCTTATCGCGTAATTGTTGACGTACCAAACTTAAAAAAAGCTGCAGACGGCAACGTATGGGTAGATTTTTGCGCGAAAACAACAGCTGATAATGATTCTTTATTTTTTACTACGCAATTGGGAACTTCTCTTAACTTTCCCACTGTTACTTATGCCGATATGCGGCCGAATTCGATAGGATGGAATGTTTTTGGCGGAATGTATTCGACAGAATTTGTTTTAAATGCTGCCACAGTAGGATATCCAAAGACAGTTTATTATCGTAAAAGCGACGCTGCTTCTGCTACAAATCTTAAATTTTACCCTATTTTGCCCTCAGCGGGAGAAGAAGGAATATTGCGTCCTTATGCCGTTTTAAATGTTCAGACTGATTCTACTATGTTTAAGAATAATACTTTGGCTTATAAATCAACCGATCTTACGGGAGGATTTACATATTCGGGAAGCAGCGGGTTAACTTTGAATGATTCAACGGTTAATACCGATCCTGTTTTCCGTTCTTTGACGGCTGCTCCCAACGATTTGTTGAAGTTGCAATTCACCGACGCTAAGCAGAATACTTATGTGGCACGTGTTTATTTCAAATTCAACAACACCTATGGTAAATTTTATAATCCCGCAAAAGATGATCTGATTTTAACAACGTCGAGTAACACCGATCCTTTTATATGGGCAATAGCTGCTCCTCAAAACAGCAGCGTCGGCAATCAGAATTTATTTGTAAACGGTATTCCAAACGGTGGCAGCGAAATTCCGTTAGGTGTAAATGTTCCTAAGGCAGGCGATTATATTTTCTCTCTGAAACAAGTCTTCAGTAATAATAATGCGGTTAAAAGCGCAATCTTGTTGGATAAAACGACAAACAAGAGTTATGATTTATTTAAGCAGAATTATACCTTTACGGCAACCGGCGCTGTGAATACGGCAACGCGCTTTGTTTTATTTATAAATCAATTCGTAACATCAATTAATGTTCCGAGCGCTTCCGAGATTTATGCATATACCGATAACAATGTATTGACGGTGAAGAATCTTGCGGCAGGCGATAAAATACAGGTGATGGATGTAGCAGGCAGAATCTTTGCTTCGGGCATAGCTTCGGGCGATACCTATACGGCGACATTAAACCAAAAAGGCGTTTATATTGTTAATGTAACCGGGGCAAAGGCTAAAATATTGAAAGTCTTAAATAAATGATCGTATTTACGATACATAATAACCATATTAAAATGAATGAACATAAATATAGGAGAATGATGAAACTAAAAATTAATTTAATAGCAGGCATAATTATTGTATTTTTCCTATTCGGAGGAACTTTGCGTGCGCAAGGGATATACTCGACAAATAATCAAACAACGACAACCCCTGCTTCCAATGGGGCCGGTGGCGGAATCTATAGAGATTTGGGTGATGGAGGCGGTACGACCGGTGACGGCGACCCCGCAGCAGGAGATGATGATCCGATTGGGGAAGGTTTCTTTATTTTATCTCTTTTGGCTGGAGGTTATGCACTTGTAAAAAGAAATTTAAAGAATAAACATGAAGATTAAAATCGGAATTTATTCTCTTTTCTTCCTATTGCTGATAATGGCGACATCTTGCGCGTCAAGGAAGTTTACTTATTTTCAAACGAAAGAAGCGCGAAAGGGAAAAGTGGTTGATATACCGTCTCTTCGTAATAAAAATTTTGTTCGCTTTCAACCGGACGATATATTGGGAATTACTGTTAATGTACCGGGAGAACAGTCTATAGCGATTGATTACAATTTACCGCTGATTCCTTCGGCAACCACGGAAAACAGTTCGGATCAAATCAGTCAAGGTGTAGGTCGCCAAACCTTTTTAGTCAGAAAAGACGGGACGATTGATTTTCCGGTTATAGGAATAATTAAAGTTGAAGGTTACACTCAAGAAGAATTGGAAAAATACTTAAAAAAACTGTTGAGTGAAAAAATAATGATTCCTACGATCGTAACGGTCAGGTTGTTAAATTTTACAATTTGGCTTACGGGTGAAGTCGGTAATGGACAATTCACGGTTAACAGAGATCATATTAATTTATTGGAGGCTTTGGCTTTAGGCGGGGGTATGGGTTCTTACGGCAGACGTGATGATGTGCGTATCTATCGTCCTACCCGGGATGGAGGTTATACAATGGCTTCTGTGGATATGAGCCGAGAAGATGTGATTCAGTCTCCTTATTTTTATCTTCATCAGAATGATATCGTTTATATAGTGCCGAGCCGCTCAAGAACGCAATCAACCGATATCAGTCCGAGATATGGTTTTGTAATCGGATCAATAACTTTGGCAATTTCGTTCTATCTTTTAGCAAAATCGCTTTAGTAATTATTATAATAAAAAAGGAATAAGAAAAGTTCATGGAGAATAATAAAACGGAGAAAGAAAACGTTAAAGTCCAAGGAAAAGAAATTAATTTTCAATGGTTTTTTGTTAGTTTTCTTATTTATTGGAAATGGTTTGTAATGTCAATCATCTTGTTTCTCATTGCCGGTTATATCTATTTACGATATGTCACGCCTGTATATGATATCGGCGCTAAAATTATACTGAAAGACAGCAAAAAAGGAGGAATGAGTAACAGCGAACTTTCTCTTTTCGAACAATTGGGTTATCTTGAATCGAGTAACAGCATTGTGGTAAACGAAATGGAGGTTCTCCGTTCTCGCGATCTCTTGGAAACAGTGGTTGTTGAAGAAGAATCTTTTATTCGTTATTATGTAAAAGGCAGATTTAAAGATACCGAACTGTATGGCGGTGCGGGGCGGCGATATTATTCGGTGCCTCCGGTAAAAGTTTTTCTTGATAAAAATATTATTTCTTCTTTGTATTCGACGATTTCTATAAAGGTAAGTTTAACCGATAAATCTACGATTCTTGTTAACGGTCAATACGGGTCTGCTGTATTCAAGAGTGAATTTCAATCGGTTCCCGCTGTATTAAAAACCCCTATCGGCGAAGTATTATTATTGCAAGATGAAAATGAAACGCTGAAAAAAGAATATCCGTTATATATTCAAATTACTCCTCCGCTTTGGGTTGCTCAATCCTTTCAAGGATCTTTAAAGGAAACCTTAGTGGATAAAGATGCAACCGTTGTTAAAATAAATTTGCGGGAAGTGAATCCCAAAAGAGGCGAGAACTTTTTAAAAGATTTATTTCAAATCTATAACCGGGAAACTATGGTTGATAAAAATAAGGCAGCCGAAAGCGCTTCTAAATTTATCGGCGATCGGTTGGATGAGTTAAATAAAGATTTACTCTTGTCTGAGGGCGATGTTGAAACTTACAAAAAAGAAAACCGGATTGGTATAGAACTATCGGGGGACGCCGGCAGATATGCTTTTGAAACAAATGAAAATTTCAAAAAACTGGTAACACTGGGAACTGAAGAACTTAGGTTATCATACCTGCAAAGTGCCGTAGAAAAGAATACCGATGATAAAGATTTATTGCCGGTAATATCCGATGGAGCATTAGGCGGCAGTGTCGCTCAATATAATCAAAGAATTATGGAAAGGGACCGTTTGCTGAAATACACTACAGAAGATGTTCCTATGATACAAAAAACAAATGAACGTCTTCGGATGATGAGAGAAGCCATATTAACATCAATAAAGTCAATGAAATATACATACGACACTTCAAAGAAAGAATACGAAAGTTTGATGGACGAATATATTTCAAATACGGAGGATATTCCGAGAAAAGAAAGAGAATTGGCAGATCTGACCCGTCAACAATTAATAAAATCAAATTTGTATGTAGATTTGTTGCGCAGACAACAGGAAATCGATTTTACGTTGGCAGTTACGGCTCCCAGCGCAAAGGTGATAGAAAGCCCGTTGACTTCGGGACTTATTTCCCCCGTAAAATCGATGATTTATTTTTGGTGTTTGCTCGGAGGACTTTTATTCCCGTTCATCATTATAGGTCTTCGTGAGTTGATGAACTATAAGCTGAGTCATGAGGAAGAAGTACGAAGATTTGTGAATATGCCGATCATTGTGTCTTTGCCTATAGTGAAGACTAAAACTCCGATAGTGGTCAGTGCCCATGCAACAACTGCTATTGTAGAACGATTCCGGCTTTTACGGACTAATCTGCAATTTATTTTGGATACTCCGGAGAAGAAATCAATTTTGGTTACTTCTACAATCAGCGGCGAAGGTAAAACTTTTGTTTCAGTCAATTTGGCTTTAACTTTTGCTTTAAAGTATAAAACTGTTTTGGTGGGGCTGGATATTCGCCGGCCTAAAATTAATACGGTTTTTAATCTGCCTAAACAGATGGGTTTAATTTCTTACTTAACGGGTGAGGAGACTAATATTAATAACTTAATATATAAAAATGCAAACGGTACTAATCTTGATGTTTTAATATCGGGTATGGTTCCGTTAAATCCGAATGAATTATTAATCGAACGAACATTGGATGAAATGATTAATAAACTTCGGGCACAATATGATTATATCATTATTGACAGTTCGCCTGTGGGAAGTGTATCCGATGCTTTTTTGCTGAACAGAATTTGTGATGCTTCTCTTTTTGTTATTCGTAACGACCTTACACCTAAATCTGCTATTTCTTTGGTGAATAAGATTTTTGAGGAAAAGAGGCTTAATAATGTAAATCTGATATTAAACGGATTTTCAGAAGGTAAAGGGCGATACGGCTACGGTTACGGTTACGGCTACGGTTACGGCTACGGTTACGGCTACGGTTACGGCTACGAGAGTGAGAGTTAGTTATATAAAAGAATAAAAACAATAAAAAATAAAATTATGAAAAGGATTCCGGTTTTTTTTATTACATTAATGCTTTCGACTGTTGTTTTTTCAGTCATGGCACAAACTGAACAGAATGTTCAAACTCAAACAGAGACAAATGATTTACGCAATTTTGCGGAAAAAAATGCTTATGGAGACAATTGGTTTGTCTCTATCGGTGGAACTGCTAACTTACTCGGAGGTGAGCAAGACAGCTACCTCCCTTTCAGTAAGAGACTTGGATTTGGCGGCGCACTTAACGTCGGGAAATGGTTTAATCCGTATTTCGGAGCTCAGATTCAAGTGATGGGTGGAGCTTTAAAAGGATTTAATCGTAATGGTAATAATCCGAATATGAATGATGGTAATTTTAACTATAATAAAGATGGTTTTGCCTATTTTGTTAATAAACAAAATACTGTTCACGATCATTATTATTATCCCATGGGGGGAGCGTTCAGTTATGATGCAAACGGTAACGTACGTGCGCCTTATACGGCTATAACAGCCGGAGGTTGGCAAGGTTTTAAACAAGATTTTAATTACGGAACCGCTACGCTCGATTTTATGGCTAATCTTACCAACCTTCTTCGGGGACACGACAGCGGACATAATCCAGTAGATGTTATCGGGTTTGTCGGTCTTGGCGCTATTCATGCTTTCGATAATAAAGTTACGACACCCGGCTTTTGGAATGCCGTTGCAAAAGCAGGTTTTCGGGCTAACTTCAATATTACCGAAAAATGGGCTGTTTATCTTGAAGGTCAAGCGAATATTACCGATAAAGAGTTTGACGGTTATGTAGGGACATCTTCTGCCGATGGAGTTGTTAATTTAGGTTTGGGAGTTCAATATACCTTTAGTAAGAGATATACTACACTTACCGAATTTGCCCGGTTAACAGCCGATGAGCTTGATAAGTTAAACAAAAAAATAAATGATAATCGTTATTTGATCGATAATCATCAAGATATTTTGGAAAGACAACAAGCATTGTTGGATAAACTGCAAAAATGTTGTGATGAAAAACCTAAACAGCAAATAGTCACTCAAGTTGTTGATAACAGCGGATGCCTGCCTCAATATGTTCGTTTCGGCTTGGATTCTTATAAGATTGAAACTACGGAACTGACGAAAATTGCTGAAGTAGCTGATTATATGAGAAAGAATCCGACAAGTAAACTTTATATCATCGGCTATGCTGACAGGAAAACGGGTAATCCTTCCTACAATCTGAAATTGAGCAAAAAACGGGTAGATGCGGTTACTGCTGCATTAAAAAGTTCCGGTGTTGATGCGAATCGTATAGTTTCTGATTGGAAAGGCGACAAGGATCAACCGTTTACTCCTAATGAATGGAATAGGGTTGTCGTCATGGTTGAAAGAAAGTAATCAATCTTTTCCGAATCCGTATCTATTCGAAAGAAAACAGTTGAAAAAAAGTTTATAAGTCTATATAAATGATCAATATAGGCTTATAAACTTTTGATTATATATGTGAATATATCAATTTATGAGGAGAATATTTTTTATTTTATTGGATATTGCCATTATTTACGGTAGTATCCTCCTTACTTTCTATATGTTGGGTAAAACCGGGATGCTGGAGAATTATCAAAGAAACTTTGAAGCGTTCCAAATCATATATCCGTTCATAGGAATTATGTATCTTATTTTAATGTATTCTTTCGGATTATACAACATTAATCGAAAAACGCTTTCGGATGTAACATACACGGTCTTTCTCATTTCAATTTCTTTAATGATCGGCATTATGGGGATTTGCTTTTTCGTGCGTGATTTAGCATTGGCTTTTCCTCGCAGCGTCATTTTGGTAAGCGGTGTAATTTATTTTTTATTTTTAACCGTTAAAAACTTATTATATTGGTACATAAACAGTCGATTATATTCGGTAAGGAAAATAATAATAATTGGCAACGATTCTGATAAATTAAACTGTATATTATGCAATAACTATTCTCGGTTTTATGAAGTATTGGGAAGATATTCCGAATATGATTCCGGTTTGCTTTCAAAAATTGAATTAATTGACGAAGTTTTTATTTGCGCCGATGTTAAATCGGAAGTGCGAGAAATGATTTTGCCTCTTTGCATTAAGTATAATAAAGAGATCTGCTTTGTTCCGCAATATTTCGATTTAAGCATTATTTCATCTTCTTTATATAAAACCGGCGATATTCCGACTTTTCGTATCACCAACATGGAACTTTCTCCGGAAGAACGTATTTTGAAACGTACGATTGATATAGTATTCGGAACAATTGCCGCTGTTATATTTTTACCGATAACAATATTGTTAGCGATTATAATAAAATTGGACGGTGGTTCAATTTTCTACATACAAGAGCGGTTTACAAGAGGGAGTAAAGTTTTTAATATCTACAAATTCCGAACGATGATTCCGGATGCGGAAAAAATGTCGGGACCGGTTTTAGCTGAAGAAAAAGATCCGCGAATAACTCCTATAGGGAGGTTTATGCGAGCAATCCGGTTAGATGAAATTCCGCAAATTATCAATGTTATCAAGGGCGAAATGAGCTTGGTCGGACCTCGCCCCGAACGCCCGTTTTTTGCTGAGCAATTTGAAAAAGAAATACCCGAATACAGGTTTCGCCTAAAAGTGAAGGCAGGATTGACGGGATTGGCGCAAGTCGAGGGAAAATACAATACAAGCGTAGAAGATAAATTACGCTATGATTTGATTTATATAAACAATTATTCCGTGTTAAGAGATTTTGTTATTATGCTGCAAACAATCAAAATCTTGTTTCTTAAAGAAAGCACGGAAGGAATAAATCCTAACGGCTGATTGATTTATGATTCCGACCGGCGCGAAAATATTTGATATTCCCAAGATATTGGATGAAAGAGGAAATCTTTCATTCATTGAAAAAGGCGTTGATTTAACGTTTGATATAAAGCGTGTATATTGGATTTATGACGTTCCGGGTGGAGAGATTCGCGGCGGACATGCCTTTAAAACTCAAAAAGAAGTAATCGTTGCATTGTCGGGAAGTTTTGATGTTGTGCTTCATGATGGAAATAAATCTGTTTGTTATTCTTTAAATAGGTCATACAAGGGGCTTTATGTTCCGGAAATATATTGGCGCGAAATGGAAAACTTTTCCACAAATGCAGTATGTTTGGTATTGGCATCAACTTTTTATTCGGAAGGAGATTATATTCTTGATTTTGAAACGTTCATAAAATTAATTCAAGATAAATGACGGATTCTGTCATATATAATTGTAACGTACTTACTTTACCGAAAATACATAATCGGGCGGGTAATATTACCGCATTGAATAATTCGGTCGATTTACCGTTTGATATTCGGCGCGTATATTATTTGTATGATATTCCGGGTGGCGAACATCGCGGCGGTCATGCACACAAAGAATTGCAACAGTTAATAGTGGCTGTCAGCGGGAGTTTTGATATTGTCCTGGACGACGGGAAGAACAAGAAAACCGTCTCTTTGAACCGTCCGTATTACGGGTTACATGTTATTCCGGGAATTTGGCGAGAATTGAGCAATTTCTCGTCCGGCGCGATTTGCTTGGTCATGGCTTCGCATGAATATGACGAAAATGATTATATAAGAGATTATAACGAATTTATTAATATAAAAAACAGATGCAAATAAACGTTACACAATATCTTGATCAAACCGTAAAGCGCTATCCGGATAAAATAGCCGTCGATGATACGCAACAGCAGTTAACATTCAAGCAAATTTACGATCAAGCATTGCAAATTGCCGGATGTATTGAGGAACATCATTTCCGGAATCAGCCGATTGCCGTTTTTATGCAAAAGGGATGTGAAATGGTGGTAAGTTTTGCCGCGGTTAATTATTCCGGAAATTTTTATATACCCGTTGATATCAAGTCTCCGGACAGTCGTATAAAAAATGTTTTTGATTCTTTAGATTCGAAAATCGTTTTAACCAATAAAGCCAATTATAAAAAATTAAAGTCGCTTTATGACGGGAAAATTATTTGTACGGATGATTGTTGTCATCCCGCGCTTGACGCGGGATCTCTTGACAGTGTCCGGGAATTGCGGGTCAAGCCCGCAATGACAAATACAATGACGGAGCATATTATCGATACCGACCCTGTCTATTCGATTTTCACTTCAGGATCGACCGGAAATCCGAAAGGAGTTGTTATATCTCACAGAGGAGTAATTGATTTCATAGATTGGATTATTCAAACATTCGCAGTGGATGAAAATGATGTAATAGCTAATCAGGCGCCGTTTTATTTTGACGTTTCTACGATGGATATCTATTTGATGTTTGCAACAGGAGCAAAATTGATAGTGGTGCCGGATGAATATTATGTCTTTCCTGCAAAATTGATGGACTTGCTTAATCAAAAGAAAGTGACTATGGGTTGTTGGGTGCCGTTTGTATTGATCAGTATCGCAAATTACGGCTTGTTGGAAAACAAGAAACCCGAATATCTCAAAAAAATGTTTTTTGCCGGCGAAGTTATGCCCAATAAGCATCTCAATTATTGGCGCAAATATTTACCGGATTGTCTTTATGCCAATTTATACGGACCTACCGAAGCTACGGTTATCGGCACTTATTACATTGTTGATAGAGAATTTGCGGATAATGAGCCCTTACCTATCGGGAAAGCATGCAAAAACAGCGATGCATTGGTTCTGACTGATAATAACCGGTCAGCAGGAGTGAATGAACAAGGCGAGTTGTGCTTAAGAGGATCTTTGTTGGCTATGGGATACTACAACGATCCGGAAAGGACGGCAAAAGTTTTCGTGCAAAATCCTTTGAATCCGCATTATCCGGAAAATATTTACAGAACCGGCGATATTGTTTATTGGAACGAGCGAGGAGAAATTATCTATGTAGGACGAAAAGACTTACAGATAAAGCATAACGGCTACCGGATTGAATTGGGCGAAATAGAAAATGCAGCTTTGGGAACAGGTCTTCCGAAAACGGCGTGTGTGATATATAATCGTGAGCAAAAAGAAATTACGATGTTCTATCAAGCTGAAACGGAAATAAATATCGGAGAACTTCGTAAGCGAATGTTGCAATTTGTACCTAAATATATGTTGCCGACAAAACTGCATCGTTTGAATGAAATGCCGCTAAGCGCAAGCGGTAAAATTGACCGGTTAAAATTACAAAAGCAATTAAGTGAATTAATCTGATAAAATTAATCAAAATGGGAGCAAGAATAACAAAAATAGAAAGTTTTTTCCCCGAAAAAACATTGACAAATGAAGTTCTATTCGAAAGGTTTCCCGAATGGACGCCCGAAATGATAGAAAAAAGAATAGGGGTTATTCATCGGCATGTTGTTGCCGATGACGAGACCGCTTTGGATTTAGCCGTAAAAGCCGGACAAAAGATTTTGGAAAATTACGATAGAGATTCGATTGATTTCTTGATTTTGAGTACAGAGGTTCCGGATTATTTTCTTCCTTCGACTGCTTGTATTCTACAGGAAAAATTGAATTTGCCTACCCGTGTCGGCGCCGTTGAAATTAATTTGGGCTGTTCGGCATACGTTTATGGTTTAGGTATTGCTAAAGGATTGATAGAAAGTAATATTTCAAATAAAATACTTTTTATTACCTCTTCAGTTATTTCAAGAATGATTAATCCTTCGGATAGAGGAAATCTCAGCGTTTTTGGAGATGCTGCGACTGCTACCGTATTGGAGCGTTCCGAAAAAGAACATATTATGGATTTTGTATTCGGCACGGATGGTTCCGGCGCTCCGAATTTGATTATCCCTAACGGCGGGTTACGTAATCGTTATGACAAAGATGCCGAATTAATATATGATACCGATAGCGCTCGTACGGCAAATGATTTATATATGAATGGCGCCGAGGTATTTACTTTTACGATTCAACAAGTACCCGGTTTGGTTTATAAAGTATTGGAGAAAAACAAATTACGATTGGAGGATATTGATTATTTTGTGTTTCATCAAGCAAATCAATTCATACTTGAATATTTAAGAAAAAAGTTGCGAATACCCGAAGATAAATTTTTTATAGATATTCTGCATACGGGAAATACGGTTTCTTCAACTATTCCGGTTGCTTTACAAAAGAGCGGCAATCGGTTGAAAGAAGGGAATCTTGTGTTATTAGCCGGTTACGGAGTCGGATATTCATGGGGCGCAACTGTAATTCGAATTTAATATAACAGTATTAATATATAATGATATGACAAAAGAAGTTTTTTTAAGTAAATTGGAGGAAGTATTGGAAATGGAATCCTTGACGGAAAATTCATCCCTCAAATTAGATTCCATGCAGGTTTTGGGAGTGATAGTTTTTGTTGATGAAAATTTCGGCAAACAATTAAAAACAAAAGATATACAAAATATTCAATCGGTTTCGGGCTTAATTGAGCTAATCGGAGTAAAATTTGATTAACTTTGCAATGCAATTTTAATTAAGTGAATGTTTGCATGAAAAAAATGAATATAGAAAAAGTGAAAGAATACATCAGAGAAATGTATTCCTTGAAACCTTTATATTCAAACTATTTCAATCAAACGCTCACTTCGGATGATTATTATTCTAAAACCGATCATACGCTTTTGATTGTAAAACCGGCTACAGGCTGTAACAGAATATACGTCTTATCCGACGATTCGGAAGATGCAGCAAAAGAATTGAGTGCATTGAAAGGTACAAGCGTATTGAATATCCCGTCAAAAGGAGAGATAACGCAATGGGAGATGTTAATGCAAAAATCCGGTTTTGAATTAATTGAAGTTTATGAACGGTTTTACATTACCAAAATTACTCCTAAGGAACAAATAGGAATAATCACTTATGCCGTACCCGAACAGGAAGATGAAATATATCATTTATTGTACGACAGTAATTTTTTTTCTGTTTACACGGATTATTTACCTTCGCACGATGAATTGAAGTCTTTTATCAAACGGGAAAGCGTAATTATTAATGTAGCAGGCGGGCAAATTAAAGGCGTTCTTATTTTTACGATAAACGGGCAAAAGTTGTATTCACATCTTTGGATAGATAAAAGTAATGACGGCTTAAAATTATTCTTTGATCTTTTTAATATTATGGTTGCAAAGAATGTGAATTATATGTACTGCTGGATTAATTCAAAAAACAAGAAAAATATAACTATTAATAAATTGTTAGGCGCTAAGCCGGACGGATTAAAAGATTATACTTTTATAAAAAACAATAAAAATGAAACAACAAATCATTGAGATTTTAACGGAATTGCGTCCCGAATTTGATTTCAGTAAGAACAACGATTTTATTCAGGCGGGAATGCTCGATTCTTTTGACGTCATAACCCTTGTTAATACGTTGGATGAAAAATTCGGAATTTCAATTGACGGAATAGATGTTGTTCCGGAAAATTTTTCATCAGTCGAAAGAATTGAAGTATTGTTAAAGAAAAACGGTGTAAATATATGAGTTTGAAATTCACTTGGCATAATAAGCGAATCAGTGGAATGTTGACGGTTCTTCCGCAACGGGAAATTACTTTTGAGGAGGAAATGGGTAATTATAATTTTTCTCCCGAAAAATCAATGAAATTGAAGGCGGCAATGGGTTACAATAAACACCGTATTGTCGAAGGAGGAGCTAATGTCTCGGATTATTGCGTATATGGCATAAATTATTTATTGGAAAATAACTTACTGAAAAAAGAAGATATCAGCGCTTTGATTTTGGTTACTCAATCTCCCGAGTATTTTCTGCCTCCGACAAGTAATGTTATTCAAGGAAAATCAAGATTGGGAACCGATGTTCTGTGTTTAGACATTAATCAAGGATGCGCCGGATTTATTATTGGTTTAATGCAGGCGTATATGCTTCTTGATCAACTTGATATTAAAAAAGTTCTTTTGCTCAATTCCGATGTGCTCAGTCGTAAAGCAAGTAAACGGGATCGCAACAGTTTTCCGCTTGCAGGCGATGCCACTTGTTTGACGGTTGTCGAACGGAGTGAAACCCCGGAAACCGTTCATGCTGTTGTAAATATGGATGGCACGGGCGCTTTTGCGATACAGATTCCTGCCGGCGGATTCAAAATGCCTTGCACTCCGGAAACGGCTGAGATGAAAGAAGACGAAAACGGTAATTTTCGCAGCTTGGAAAACTTGGTGATGAAAGGCGATGAAGTTTTTAATTTCGTACAAACCAAAGTTCCTCCGATGATTGAAGAGATTTTGGAAATAGCCGGGAAAACAAGAGACGAGATTGATTATTATTTTTTTCATCAGCCGAATAAATTTATGCTTAATAAATTAGCGGATAAGTTGGGCGTTCCTCGTGAAAAGATGCCCTCGAATATTGTTGAGAATTTCGGGAATTCGGGCGGGGCTACCATACCGACTGCTGTCGGCTTCAATTTAGCCGATAAAGCGCTTAACCGGTATTTTGAAATTTGTTTTGCGGGATTCGGCGTGGGATTGACTTGGGCGGCTATTGTGCAAAAGATAGGAAAAATGGAGTTTAATCAGATAATATATTATTGAAAATGGATGAATTTTTAAAACAGGTAGCTGATATTTTTGAAACGGATACCGTTAAACCGGACGATAAACTAACGAGTTTTGATGCTTGGGATTCGTTAACTCAGTTAATGATTATTGCTTTAGCAGATGAGAAATACGGAGTAACCATTTCTGCTAAAGAATTGAAAGAATCGGAAACTATCGAGGGAATTAAAAAACTGATAGATAAGAAAAAAGCGTAAAGAGGATGGATAAAAAATCGTATTTGCTTGTTACGGGAGCTTCCTCCGGCATCGGGCGAGAAGTTGCCTGTCATCTTTCAAAAGATAATTCGATCATATTGCACGGCCGAGATAAAGAACGGCTTCAACAAACAATGAAAGCGTGCTGTCCGGATCGTGAACATTTGATTTGGGAATACGATTTAAAAAATATTGATTCATTGGAAGAAGCATTTACACAATTTTTATCCGATAATGATTGCACAGTAAACGGCTTTGTTCATTCGGCAGGTTATATGAAACTGATGCCGCTGAAAATGGTTACATCCGAGCTGTTTCGTTCCACCTATGACATCAATGTTATTGCTGCTGCGCTTCTTGTTAAAGTATTGATAAAGAAAAAGGTGAATGCCGATGAGTTAAAGAGTGTCGTATTCATTTCCAGCATCAGCAGTAAATTCGGAGCAAAGGCGCACAGCGTATATGCTGCGTCGAAAGCCGCGCTTGACGGTTTGATGAGGACTTTAGCCGTTGAATTGGCGCCCGCCGTGAGATTAAATTCCGTATTGCCGGGCGGAATCCGAACAGCAATGACCGAACATCTTTATGCCGACAATGAATTTATTGAACGGGTGGATGCAACTTATCCTTTGGGACCCGGAAATCCGAACGATATTTGCGGCGCTGTTAAATTTTTACTTAGTGATGAGGCGAGGTGGATTACCGGTCAGCAATTGATAATTGATGGCGGGAGAACAATTAATATTACGGGATAATGAAAAAGTTGCCTCCGGGTTTTACGCTTGAACGCTACGGTCTGCAAGTCCATTTGGTTGATGAAGAAGACGCGGAATTTATAGTCTCTTTGCGTACCGATCCCCGTTTGAGGAGGTATATTCGTGAAACTTCCCCGGAAATAGAAGCGCAAAAGCAATGGATACAAAACTATAAAAAAAGAGAAGCCGCCGGTTTGGATTACTATTTTTTGTTTTTAGTAAACAATGTAAAACAAGGAGTTGCGAGACTTTATGATATAACCGACGACTCGTTCACGCACGGAAGCTGGATATTTTCTCCCGATGCGGTTTTAGGCGCATCCGTACTGGGAAATATCATCGCTTCGGAAATAGGTTTTGATGTATTAAATAAAAAAGTTTTATACTCGGATACTCGCAGAGATAACCATACCCATCGGTTTGTGCAATCATTTTTTGCGGAACATATTAAAACCGACGGTGAAGATATTTACTACAGAATATTGCCGGAGGGATTCAATCAAGGTAAAAAGAAGCATATTGAACGAGCAATGAATGTAATGCAAACGGCTGTAAAAGATTTAATAGAGAAAAAATGAAAATAAAAATATTAAAAGGCTTAATAAGCAAATATGCAAGAAAATATGAAGATTATCGAAACAGGTATTACGATACCGATATTTCTCTTGCTTACGTTTACAGGAAAAAGCAAGGGCTTGTAAATCATGCAAATGAAATAGAAACTATAGCTATCAGAGGCTCTAACACAGATTACGCATTTTTCCCGCAATACATTAAGAATTCATATAATTTGGGATTGACAAGTTCCGATGTATATTTCAGCTACCAATTGTATCTAAAATCTAAGGAAATGCTTCCTAATCTGAAAAATGTGGTTTTTTATATGAACGGTTATGCAGCCGGAATGTCTTTGATAAGGCTTAAGGAGAGATACAGGCTTGCCTCCTACAAGTATTTTTTTGATATTCCTTATCAAGAGGAAGGTTTTATTGAAAAAAGAGTAGAGAAAAGAATTTTCAGAAAGTGTAAAAAATACAAAGAAACTGTTCCGGATGATTATTGGGGTTATGAATGGAATCGTTTTTATATGAAAGATACGGATGCCGGATTCAGAGCAAAAAATATATTAAGAGAAAATCGCAGAGAACCGGATCAAATGATCTGGATAAAAAAATTAATAGAGCAAGTCATTGAAGATAAAAGAAATATTTTTTTTGTGCTTCCTCCGCATTCCACGGCGTTAAAAGCTTGTTTGCCGCCCAAGGAGGAGTTGTATAAAAAAATATATGGTCTGTTGAGTAATTACAAAGAATTTCCCAATGTACAACTGATAGATTTATACGATTCCGAACAGTTTGATGATTCCGACATGGGCGACAATGATCATTTTAATGAAAAAGGCGCTAAAAAAAGTACTTTGATAGTGAAGGAATACATTGATAAAATCCGATAAATCATTTATATAAAAATAAAAACAATGCCTACGGTAGCCGAAAACAATAAGCGCATAGCCAAGAATACAATTTTTTTATACATTAGATTAATGTTTTCTATGGCTGTAAGTCTATATACGTCAAGGGTTGTCCTGCATATATTAGGCGTAGATGATTTCGGTATTAACGGCCTTGTAGGAAGCTCTATAATGATTTTCATGTTTATCAACAGTGCGATGTCGGGTGCAACTGCCCGGTTTCTGACTTTTGAATTGGGCGCCGAGAATCAAGACAAATTGAAGAAAACTTTTTCCGCATCGATGAGCGTTCATATTATTATTACAGGCATAATACTTCTTTTGGGTGAAACTGTCGGGTTATGGTATTTGGAAAGCAAGTTGGTTATTCCGGAAGGAAGAATGGTTGCCGCAAGATGGGTTTATCATTTGACGCTGCTGGGTTCGGCATTGTTAATCACCCAAGTGCCTTATCATGCCTCTATTATTTCGCACGAAAAGATGGATGCATTTGCCTATATCGATATAGCGGGTACATGTTTGAGATTGCTGATCGTTTATATGCTTTTGATAGGAAATTTTGACAAACTTATTCTTTATGCCATACTTAATTTTTGCGTTGTTATTATCATTACGATAACATATAGAATATATTGCATCAAACATTTTGAAGAATGCAGATTCAAGTTTTCGTTTGATAAAAAAATTATTTATCCGATTTTTTCTTATTCTTTATGGAATTTGTTCGGTAATATGGGATATGTCTTTAGCAAACAAGGAATAAGTTTGGTTATTAATTTATTTTTCCCATTATTGATAAATGCAGCTTATACCATAGCATCCCAAGTAGGTACGGCAATCAGTACATTTTCTATGGATTTCTTGACGGCGGTAAGACCTCAGATAGTTAAATATTATGCGAAAAATGAAATCCGAGAAATGGAAAATTTGATAATCAATGCAACTAAGTATTCTTTTATTTTACTTATTGCTATGGCTTTACCGCTTCTTTTGGAAATAAATTTTGTTCTTTCCGTTTGGCTGAAAGATGTACCGGAATATGCCAATACTTTTTGTCAATTATTTATATTGACTGTGATAATAGATGTCTTGCGAATGAACTTAACTTACGGAGTAGCTGCAACCGGTAAAATGAAAAATTTTAATATAATAACCGGAACAATCAGTTTGTCTGCTCCGCTCATTGCCTATTTATTATTACTGATTGTTAAAAATGTGTATATTCCCCTGCTGACGACGATTTTTATATTTGTATTGGGATTTTTAGCTAATCTTTTCGTATTAAAATCGTTAGTAAAGGAGTTTTCGGTTGAAAGATTTGTGAAGCAAATTTTTCCGCCTTGTATGGCAATAGCATTAGTTTCATCCGTATTACCGCTGTTTATCCGGTTTTCGTTAAGTCAGGGTTGGCTGAGATTAATATTGGTCGTATTATCATCAGTAACGGTTATTGCAGCGCTAACCTATTATTTTATATTAAGCAAAGATATGAGAGAAAAGGTATTAAAGCTGATTATATCAAAACTCGGGAAAAAATAATATATGATTAAATTTTTGGATTTGCAGAAAGTGAATGCACAACATGCCGATGAATTGAAGCGTGTTGCAGCCGAAGTGATCGACTCCGGCTGGTTTCTTCAGGGAGAACGGGTAGCTGCATTTGAAAAGCAACTTTCGGATTATACAGGAGTACGTCATGCAATTACTTGCGCCAACGGATTAGACGCTTTGCGCTTGATTTTAAAAGCCTATATCGAATCGGGAGTTATGAAAGAAGGCGACGAAGTGATTGTTCCCGCAAATACATTTATTGCTTCTGTTTTAGCAATTACCGATAATCGGCTTAAACCGGTATTGGTCGAACCGGATATCCGGACATATAATTTGGATATTTCATTGATTGAGCGAGCGATAACTCCACGAACCAAAGTTGTTATAGTAGTTCATCTCTACGGTCGTGTTTGTTGGTCGCAAGAATTGGAGAATATTGCTAAAAAGTACAATTTGAAAATTATTGAAGATAATGCACAGGCAGTCGGAGCTTATTATCATTGCGAGCCTGACTCGCAATCCCATGCTAAACGAACCGGAAGCCTGGGCGATGCTGCCGGAATCAGTTTTTATCCCGGAAAAAACTTGGGCGCCTTAGGCGACTCCGGTGCTGTAACAACTAATGACGAGAACTTGGCTTCTATTGTGAGGGCTTTGGGAAATTACGGATCCAAGCAGAAATATGTGTTTGAATATAGCGGGTTAAATAGCCGGATGGATGAAATCCAAGCTGCTTTTCTTTTCGTAAAACTGAAATACTTGGATGCCGAAAACGAAATCAGGCGTGGAATAGCAGACTATTATTCGGATAACATCAAAAACAAAAAAATTATCCTGCCCATCCGGGAAATACACAAAGATTCGCATATCCAATATGTATATGTAATTCGAACATCGGAACGGGATAAATTGCAAAACTATTTGGCAGAAAACGGTGTGCAGACATTGATTCATTATCCGATTCCGCCTCATAAACAAGAATGTTATAAAGAATTAAATCACCTGTCGCTACCGATAACGGAACAGATTCATCGGGAAGTTTTGAGTCTTCCGATCAGTCCTGTGATGGAACCCGAAGAAATAAAAAAAGTAGTTGATCTGTTAAATCAATATTGATAAACAATGAGTGATCCGTTGGTTTCGGTTGTCGTCCCTTGTTACAATCACGAGAAATATATTGAAGAATGTATTTTGAGTATTGTAAATCAGACCTATAAAAATATCGAGCTGATTGTCATTGATGACGGGTCGAAAGATAATTCTTCCGCTATTCTCGAAAGGCTTCAAAAACAATACGGTTTTTTTCTGGAACTGCAATCGAATATGGGAATCGCAAAGACTTTGAACAAAGCGATTCGCAATTATGCACACGGTAAATATCTCGGCGGATGTGCTTCCGACGATTTTTTGGCGTCGGATAAGATTGAGAAACAAGTGGCTTTTTTGGAAAAACATCCGGAATATGCGATGGTATTCGGCAGAGTACACATGGTTGATGAGCAAAGCCGAATTATTGAAAGCCCGGTTATTTTCGAACCTTTCCCGGAAGCGATGAAAGACATTACATTTGAACTTTTATCGGATAACAACCGTATTCCGGCGCTTACCGTAATGCACACACGGGAAATATGGGATAAATGCGGCGGCTACAATGAGAATATGAGTATTGAAGACTATGATTTATGGCTTAAATTCGCTTATGCCGGGAAAATTGCCTATCTGAACGACTATTTTGCTTATTACCGCTGGCATGGAGAAAACGTATCAACGCAGGTATCGAAAATATATGTGGAAACCCGGGAACTTATTCGGAGTTGGAAAGACCGGATGACTCCCGAAGTTGCAAGAAGAATACTGCCCCGAAGGGATTCCTATACTTTCAGCGTGTTGGCAAGAAAATATAAAAAGGATGCTTTGAAATATTTCAAGCCGAATCATACCTATTGGGATTCGTATATAGTGAAAAACTATCTGAAAGGCTGGTGGAAATTAGCATTCAGTTGGAATAACAGCGGTATCTGGAAATAATTATGAATATTTTACTCATAAACGATTATTTGGATCATGGAGGAGCTGAAGCGGTATTCCGTGAGCAATATGATATTTTGCAAAAAGAATTTCATGTGGAAATGTTTTATGCTTATGAGAATATTTCCGACCGAAAATTATCTCCGTTTTCTTATATCTATTCATTTCATTTCAGAAACAAGTTAACTGCATTCCTACGGAATCGTTTGTTCGATGTAATGATAATCCATAACTACAACAGCGCTTTGTCGCCTGCGGTTTTGGATGCTTTGTCGCAATACAAAAAAAGCCGGAAGTGCGGAATTATTTATTATGCCCACGACTATCATTTGGTTTGTCCCAATCGCGGATACAATTATTTCAAAAATAGTAAATTGTATAATTTCAAATCGCCTCCGTCTTTTTGGGAGATTATTACCAAACGGATGGATTCAAAAAGCGTGATTTTCAGTTTCTTGAAAAAACTGCAATGGATTCTTGCCTATCCGATCCGGAAAAAACAGAAAGTATTCGATTTGATTCTTTCGCCGAGCGATTTTTTGGCTCATCAAATGCGATTGAAGTATCTTGATTTACCGTTTGAACACATATATAATCCTTGTTATGCTTTGGAATTTCTGCCAAAGAAAAAGACGAAAAATCCCGGCGGCACACTCCGAATGGTTTACTTCGGTCGGCTTGATCCTATCAAAGGTTTGCCCGGGTTTATTGAAGCCTTGAAATTTTTTTTCGGAGATTACCGGTTTACAATTATAGGAGATGGAGAGGAAGAGAATGTCATTAAAGAAACAATTACTCGTCTCGATTTGCAAGACAAAGTTTTCATGAAGTCGAAACTAAACAGGGCAGACCTGTTTGCCGAACTGCAAAATCACGATGTGTTTGTTTTATCGTCTCTTATTTACGAAAATGCGCCTCTTGCCATTGTTGAGGCTGCCACTTTCGGTTTGGGGCTATTTCTGTCCAATCACGGAGGCATTATGGAAATAGGGAAAATATGTAATGCGGCTCACTTCTTCAATCCGCTTGACAGGCAGGATATTGTTTCACAATTGGAGGTTTTGTATAAAGATTTTACTGCCGGCGCATTACCGAAAGCCGACAGAAAACATTTAGAAGCTTTGTTTTCAAAAGAAGTATATATTGACAATCTGAAAAAAACTCTATTGAACATCATTCCCTAAACTAATGCAAAGTGACTGTATTATTTTTTTGATATAACAAATACTTTTCTATTGCGCCATCTCTTGTTTGCAAATGTACGGCAACCAAATGATAGTTTTCTTCCAAAATACTGTTATAATGTTTTTCTTCCAATACAACAAAATCAACTTTTTTATCTTTGATATACTCATCCTGCTTTTTTTGATTTTCAGGAAAGCGCTCATTATTGACATTTTGCTTTTCAAAAAAGCGTACATTGGGTAAGATATCTGCGGCTAAATAAAAGCCATAATCCAAATGTCCGTAATTTAAAAGTGTTGTATTTGGCTTTTTTTTGATAATAGCAGCAAATTCTCTTTGCGCAGACATATTCGAATTTTGATACGTATTCATCGAACTTTTGACAATTTGGTCTGTATTGGTAGGGAATAACTTTGAATACAAAATATTTTTGTTATGCGTAAATGGTAAAATAATTCCCATTAAAGTTGCTGAAAGATAAATTGTTTTTATGTTTTTTCTGATAACAACAAATTTTTCAAGCATCCATGCAAAACCGATAAGTCCCATACTTGAAAAAGGTATAATAATTAAAAAGTAATAATAATGATAAAATCTGCCGCCGATATACTGAAAGAATGCAGTTGATATGAACATTATTATATACAGAATACTAACTGTATTTTTATTTCTTTTCCTATTCAAAATGAAAATGGAAAAGGAGCCAATCAACGCTAAAGAAAAGAAAATATATTGAGTGTAACTTAAATGCAAAAGGAAAAAAACAAAAACATTTACTATTTTCCGTAAAATACTTGATTCTTCCGAATATATTGTCATGTTGAACTTAAAATATATCTCATATAAATCGCTAAGTCCATGATTTATAAAAAAATAGACAAGGATGGGCAGTGTTATTACCATAAACCCGGCTAAGCTGCTTATCAACGCTTGAAAGAATTTAACATATTGTTTTTTCCATAGTAAAAAGAAACCATAAAATGAAAAAAATCCAATCCAGGCGCCAATCAGTGTATATTTAATGAAAAAAATAAACCCCAATAATATTCCTTGCGCAAACAATATACGTTTTGAAAATACAAATTCTTGTTTTTGAATATTTGATAAAACATTATAAAGCAACAACATTACACAGGGAAAAGCAAACTCTTCAGCGCTGTCGCCCTGCATAAAATAAGCTGAATATAATATTAATGCCGGTAAAAAAAATGCCGATAAATACGCAAAATGATTATTTACATAAAGTTTTGCTATTTTGTAAAATATAATTATATTTAACGCCATGGCAATGCTCTCAAAAATGTAAATACAGAAAAATGAATTCGGGTAAATAATATATGCTAAAGCATGCAAAAAATAAAGAACAGGTCCCTTTTGCTCAAATAAATCTTTATAAGGTACTAATCCATGAACAATTCCTTTTCCCAAAGTCATGAAAGCGTTTGCATCAACCCAATTATTCGTGAAAAACAGGGGAGAACTTCTTGTATAAAACAACATGAGAATGAATGAAAAAACTATCATTGGAATATAAAAGATAAGTCTTGATTTTATGTTCATCGTGAAACATTTTTATTTAATTTAACTTATTCACCTGTGCGTTGTTTTGACCGCAAAGGTACAAAAAAAAGCATATCGTCAATACAAATAAAAAAAAAATCTGTATCTTTGTTGTCGGAAATTTAAGAGAAAAGCGAAAATGCTGTCAAATCCGGTTAGTATCATGACATAAATGATATTTTTGTGGGAACGATTAAAAAATTAGACGAACAACAAGTATTGGACTTTGATACGGATTATATCCAAGAGGAGGACTGGGATAAACTTTGCGAATATCTCCGGGTATTGTTTCCGACCGGTAGTTTTAGCTTTTTAGATATAGGCGGAGGTAACGGCGTTTTTTGCGACAAGGTTTTAAATACTTTTCCGCAATCAAAGGCCGTTCTATTGGATAACTCGGAATATTTGATATCTTTGAATACGCAATCGGAGAGAAAAAGAATTGTTTGCGCCTCGGTTGAGACTATTGATAAACTGTTTCAAGGAGAACAATTTGATCTTATCTTTTTGAATTTGGTATTACACCATTTTGTAAGCACCGGCTATAAATCCACTTATAAAAATGTGAAGAATACTTTTCTTCATTTGAAACCTTTGCTTTCTTCCGGAGGTTATATATATGTCTTTGAGGATTTTTACAACGGTCGGATTTTCGACGGATTAACGAGTTATTTAATTTTTTCCTTGACATCAAGTAAAACGATAGCGGGATTAACACGTAAGTTAGGCGCTAATACAGGCGGCGTCGGCGTTTGTTTCCGCTCGAGAAAGCAATGGGGAAAGATTATTAAAGAATGCGGATATAAAATCATTCATGAAGGAGAATCCCATATATTCAGATTCCCTTTTTATAAAAGGCTCTTGCTCCACATGGGAAAAGTAAATATGGGATATTTGTGGCTCAAAAAAGAATAAATAAAATGTAAATTATGAAATATCTATTTAAAGTAATTCTTTTATTTTTAATCATTTTTAATTTTCTGGTTCCGACAGTTCACTATTCTGCCAATGTGGCGGTGATAATAGCGGGATTATATTATTTGTTTGTTAAGAAATCACTGCCTTTAACTTATTTTTTTTCCAAATATTGCATTATTATACTGGCAGGGACGCTTTTTATTGCTTTAAGCGAGTTGGCTGTTATAGCTTTACATGATTATGTAGGGGGAGGATTCTATACGCGATATTTGGTACAAGGATATATGTTGTTATGCATGGTATTTGTGCTTCCTATTTTGATTGATAAAGAAGAAACCGCTTATAATGAAGCTATAACTGTTATATGCGGCGCTTTTGCTTTGCAGGGACTGATTCACACGCTTGCTTACATGATACCTTCCTTTGGAACTTATGTCCTCAATTTTCAATCGGCTGATCCGGTTCGAGTACAGGCGGCTGAAGCGGGAATGCAAAATTTCAGGTTTTATTCGTTAACAGGCGCTCCCTTTTTTGATCTTCCCGCAGCATACAGCCTTGCATTTATTTTGTTTTTTAGGTTGCAATTAGTGCCCGATCAGAATTATCTGAGAGGTTGGAAAGCATTTGCAGTTATGCTTTTTATGTTAATGGGAACTGCTCTTTCGGGAAGAACCGGTTTTATCGGTTTAGGCTTGGGGCTGTTGCTTTACTTCTTTTACAGATGGAATAAACTTACCTCGTTATGGAGAAATGTAATCAAAATAGCGGGAGGTTTTCTGTGTCTGCTTGTTGTATTTTATGCTTTATTAACGCCCGCTCAGCAAAAAAAGATTACCGACAGCGTTTTTCCGTTTGCTTTTGAAGCATACTACAATTGGAGAGATACCGGAAGATTTGCTACGGGATCATCGGATGCCTTGATGGAAGTTCACTATTATCCGATAGATGCAAAAACCGTATTATGGGGACGAGGCGGGAAATCGCGCGATTTCAGAGATGAGTATGTTCCGACAGATGCCGGTTATATGGAACATATTTTCATCGGCGGTATTTTTTATCTTTTGATGCTGATTGTGTATCAGTGGCTGTTCTTCCGGGAACCCGTAAGAATGGCTAAGCAGCAACACTCGGACGAAGGGAATACGGATTACTTATTCTTTTTGCTTTTGTTTATTCACATGTTCATTTTGGAATATAAGGGAGGCGCTTTAGGGACTATACATCTCATCGAAGTATTGTTGCTTTACATCGGAGTTTCTTATTTGACTGAGCAATATGCTTTGGAAGATGTGAAATATTCAAAAAAGGAAACATTGCAGGAACCGGCTTTTGCTTAACGGAAAAAATTGAAAATGCGAATTGTCTATTTATTGCCGGGTGGTCTTTACAGCCCCGGAGGAATGGAAAGAGTTATAACGATTAAAGCCGATTACTTAACTGAAGTATTCGGCTATGAAGTTTTTATTGTTACAACCGAACAAATGGGACGTCCGCTGTTCTTCCCTGTTTCGGAAAAAGTCCGCTTATGCCATTTAGACATTCATATAGGTAAGTATTTCGGAAAAGAAAATTATATTCAAAAATTAATCCGGCGTTTTTTAAAAATACGGGAATATAAAAGAAGAGTTTCCGAATTGCTGAAAGAGATTCGCCCGGACATTACCATTACGACATTGGGCGGATTAGACATTGAGTTTATCAATGATCTGAAAGACGGAAGCATCAAAATAGGCGAGCTTCATTTTCCCGGAACATTCAGAAGAATCCAAACCCGGAAGATGTATCATTCGCTTTTTACGAATATGGTAGGAGAAATCATAACTGCGGGTTTTATCAGGAAGTGTAAAAAATTGAAACGATTGGTTGTACTTACAGAAGAAGAAAAAGCTTCGTGGAAAGAATCGGACAATATAGAAGTGATACCCAACGCTTTGTCGTTTTTCCCCGAAACGGTTTCCGCTTGCGAGGCAAAGAAAGCCATAGCCGTAGGGCGGTTGGTTTATGAAAAAGGATTCGATATGTTGATTGAAGCGTGGAAAAACGTTTATGAAAAGCATCCCGATTGGGAATTGCATATTTATGGCGGTGGTAGCGAAAAAGAAAATCTGCTCTCCCAAATTCAACGGGAAAACTTGAATGAGGTAGTGAAAATTCACGAGCCAGGGAAAGATATCTATAGCCAATATCTGCAACATTCTATGATGCTTTTTCCTTCACGTTTTTTAGAGGCGCTTCCCATGGTATTGATCGAAGCTATGTCGTGCGGACTTCCTTTAATTGCTTTCGACGCTCCCTGCGGTCCTAAAGATGTTATTCGTGACGGCGTCAACGGTTTTCTTGTTAAAACGGGAGATATTGATACTTTTTCCGCAAAAATAATTGATTTAATAGAGTCGGACAAGTTGAGAAAAACCATGGGAAAGGCAGCACGGGAAATGTCTTTCGATTATGGAGTTGAAAAAATAATGAAGCGTTGGCTCCGACTATTTGAAACAGTAAAAAATGAACATTCAATTGAACAATCGTGATGAAGAAATTTCCGGAAACAGATACGTTTATTTATATTATTTTTTTCGGCGTTTGCGTTTTTGTTCTTTTGCAAAGTCCGTTAGCGCCGTATGCCAAGAGTATCATCGGAGTTGATTCCGGTATATACATTTATTCGGCTCGGCAGATTTTAAACGGGCAATTGATGTACAAAGATATTGTTGATATTAAAGGACCTTTTTTATACTTTATCAATGCTTTTGCGCTGTTAATATTTAACCGTCATTTGATAGGGATATGGTTTTTTGAAGTTTTTTCACTGTTTGCAGCAAGTATAATAATGTATAAAACTGCTCGATTATTTGCCGGTAAAATTTCGTCATCCATGGCTGTTGTCGGTTGTCTGTTTTTGCTGATGCTATGTCTTCAAAGGGGGAATATGACGGAAGAATGGTCATTGCCCTATATAAGCGCAGCCTTATATATCTTTGCGGATTATTTGAAAAGGAATAAACCTCTCACTATTGTTCGTCTGTTTATCTTATCGCTTGCTTTTGTATTAACATTTATGCTTCGAGCAAATTTGATTTCACTGTGGGCAGGTTTTGGAATAGTCTTGCTGATAAAATGGGTTAAAGAAAAGAAATACAAAGAATTGATTAGAAACTTGTCTGTTATTGTATTGTTTACAGCGCTTTGCGTAACGCCTTTCTTTCTTTACTTCTACTTGACCGGCACATTATCCGATGCGATTTATTGGGTATTTACATTTAATATGTTTGAATATGCTTCAGAAATTAATGTATTTAAGTCTGTTTTGGACACGGTTGTCAAAATTTCTTATGTAGGAATCATAATTCCCTTTTTAATAGCAATCTATATGTTTTTTCGCGATAAAACAACTGTTACCGCCGGAATTTTAGTGTCTTTGGTTTTTACGGTTTTGGCGTGTTCATTGGGGCGTGGTTTTTGGCATTATTATGTGAATTTTATTCCTTTACTCGTTATTCCTTATTCATATTTGTTTACGATAATAAAAGATAATATTCATAAAAAATTATATATTTTCATATTCATCTTGTTTATAGCTTTTAATGCCGTTTTAGTCGAAAAACATTCCCGGCGAGTATATGATAATTATTTCGGAAAAAACGAACGCAAATTAAAAATGGAAAAATTAACCGAAATAATTGATCGAAACACAAAACCTTCGGACGAAATTTTGGTGAACGGATATCGAGCCTACGTGTATTTATATTCCAATAGAACATGCGCTACAAGATTTTCACATACGCAGAATGAGTCGGCTTTTGTAAGAGAAAATTATAAAAGTGATGCCGAGAAAGCTTTGCCTAAACTTATTATATTGGATAACGTAAATTACGGAGATTGTTTTAATTTGGATTCCCTTTTACATGACAGATACCAACTTGCAGATTCAGTCGATGATAATGTTATCTATTGGAAAATGAAAATTTGGAAGTTGAAAGAATAAAATGAAAGACTTTAATTTGCTGACAAAGAATTTGAAAAAGTCAACGGATGGTTTTAAAACCGTTCGGATGGCTATTCTCGGTGATAGTGCAACTCAATTTGCAACTTCGGCAATCAAAGGGATGGGTGTAGAGTATTTGCTGAATTTGGAGATTTTTGAAGCCGATTTTAATCAAATTGACCGGCAGATTCTTGACGCTTCATCCGAACTGTATGAGTTTAATGCCGAAATAATACTTATATTCCAATCAAGTCACAAGTTATTGCTGAAATATAACAAGACTCCCGTTGAATCACGCCGTTTATTTGCGGAAGAAAGTATAACGCATATTCAACAATGGATATCGGTATTGCGAACGCACGTAAATGCAAAAATCATCTTTTGCAATTATACCGAAGAAGACGACCGGGTTTTCGGACAATATGCAAATAAGGTAGAATCGTCTTTCATTTTCCAACTCCGTAAATTGAATTTTTTATTACAAGAACTTACAACAAAAACGGATAATTTATTTATCTGCGATTTATCCGCAATTCAAAATATTGTCGGAAGAGAAATTTTTTGGTCTCCGGCTATTTACACCAATACAGAAATGGTGGTAAGCATAGACGCTTTGCCTTATTTTGCAGACGCAGTGGTGAAAATTATTGCAGCGCTTCAAGGGAATTTTAAGAAATGTATTATTATAGATTTGGACAACACTGTCTGGGGAGGAGTGATAGGCGATGACGGTTTGGAGAATATTCAAATCGGCTTGTTGGGTATCGGTAAGGCATTTACTGAATTTCAATATTGGATAAAAAAATTGCAACAGCGCGGAATTATTGTCGCCGTATGCAGCAAAAATACCGAATCTGTAGCTAAGGAACCTTTTGAAAAACATCCCGATATGATTCTTCGATTAAATGATATTGCGGTTTTCATGGCAAATTGGGAAAATAAAGCCGATAATATTCGTAAAATTCAACAAATACTCAATATCGGCTTCGACTCAATGGTTTTTATAGATGACAATCTTTTTGAGCGTAATATGGTGCGGGAAAATATTCCGCAAATAACGGTTCCCGAATTACCGGACGACCCTGCGCTTTATCTCGATTATCTGTACGGATTGAATTTATTTGAAACGGTTTCCTGTTCGGAAGAAGATGCCGAACGCACGCAGCAATATCAAAAAGAAGCGGAAAGAGTTGTTTTTCAAGAATCGTTTACCAATGAAGACGATTTTTTGAAAAATTTGAATATGATTTCAGATACAAAACCTTTTGACAACTTTTCCGTTCCTCGCATCGCTCAACTTTCGCAACGCTCCAATCAGTTCAATTTGAGAACCGTGCGTTACACGGAAGATGATGTGAAGCGAATTGCTGAATCGGACAAGTATTTTACGCTTTCATTCACAATGGAAGATAAGTTCGGCGATAACGGACTGATTTGCGCTGTCATATTGGAGAAGAGAGATAACAAAACCTTGTTTATTGATACATGGTTTATGAGTTGCCGCGTATTGAAACGCGGAATGGAAGCATATACGTTAAATGCTATTGTAAAAACGGCAAAAACAAACGATTACGACAAAATAATCGGAGAGTATATCCCGACGCCTAAAAATGAAATAGTGCGGGATCATTATAAAAATTTAGGATTTGAGGCAACAGACATTGAAAATGTCCGGCGCCTTGATGTAACTAAATACACAATGAAAGCTAACCATATAACTGAAAAATAAATAAAATAATATGGACAGATTAAGTTTATTATCGGAAGTTCAAAATATTATGCGTAATGTTTTAGATGAAGAAAACATTGTTTTGAATGAAACTACTACCGCCGACGATGTTGAAGGCTGGGATTCACTCACTCACATTCAATTGATTGTGGCAATAGAAAAGCATTTTAAGATAAAATTTTCATCCAAAGAAATTCTTTCCTGGAAAAACATTGGAGAAATGTTGGACTCGATTTCATCAAAACTAAACGGTTAAGGATAGCAGCATGATATTCAACTCAATAGATTTTGTGATTTTCTTTATAGTCGTTTTTTCTCTCTATTATTTTGTATTAAAAGAAAAAACCAAGTTGCAAAATGTTTTGTTGCTTGTTGCAAGTTATGTTTTTTATGCTTGGGCTGATTGGAAAATATTGCCTTTACTTGCCGTAACGACAGCCTGTTTTTACAGTTTGGGAATTGCTGTTTTTGCAGCCGAAACCGAAAACCGTAAATCATTATATACCATATCGGGCGTAATTTTGGGTATTGGCACGCTGCTGTATTTCAAATACTTCAATTTCTTTATATCCTCATTCAAGGATTTGTTTGAAACATTCGGATTGCAGACCAATCTGCATACTTTCAAAATTATCATGCCGATAGGAATCAGTTTTTATACTTTCCGTTTGATTAGCTATATAGTAGATATTCAGCGAGGTAAAATTGATCCGACACGCGATATCACGGCTTTTGCCGCTTATGTGGCTTTCTTCCCCTGTATTCTTGCGGGACCGATAGACCGCCCGGCAACCTTGATTCCTCAGCTACAGAGTAAGCGGGTATTTGATTATTCATTTGCAACAGACGGGTTGAAGCAAATCTTATGGGGATTATTTAAAAAAGCGGTCATTGCCAATAACTGTGCAATCTATGTCGATCAAGTATTTAACGATTTTCATACTCGATCGGGCAGTACGTTGTTATTAGCCGCAATCCTTTATTCGTTTCAAATGTATGCCGATTTTTCCGGCTATAGCGATATGGCAATCGGAGTAGCAAAAATATTGGGATTTCGCATAACGAAGAATTTTGATTTTCCTTTTTTTGCGCAAAACATTGCAGAATTTTGGCGTAAATGGCATATATCGCTTACATCATGGTTAACGGATTATGTTTTTATGCCGCTCAATGTGAAATGGCGCGATTGGGGTAACCGGGGAATGATATTGGCTATTGTTATCAATTTCGTGCTATGCGGATTATGGCATGGAGATAATTGGACATTTGTATTGTGGGGATTCTATCACGGACTCTTATTTATTCCTCTGATTTTGTCGGGAGCAATGTATAAAAAGTATAAAATAATAACTTACAAATGGGGCTTTCCAAAACCCGTAACACTGTTTAATATACTTCTGACATTTGGTTTGGTAACTGTCGGTTTGGCGCTTTTCAGATCGCCCGACGTAAGTTCTGCATTCGAATATTTATCCCGAATGTTTTCAAAAAGTTTATTCTCAACAGATATCGGACAATACGGTGCCGGCGGGAGAAGCGGTTTAATAGAATGTTGTTTATTCATAATCGGATTTATCGGAGTGGAATGGGCAGGCAAAAAAAATAATTATGCCATAGCGGATTTAGGTCTTAAAAAAAGATGGCAGAGATACTTAGTATATTATACGCTTATTTTGTTCATCCTCCTGTTTTCGGGCGAACAGCAACAATTTATTTATTTTCAATTCTAAAATGAAATGAAATCTTTTATATGCCGAATATTGATTTTTTGTATTCCTGTGTTGGGATTTATTTTACTTACGGAAATTTGCGTAAGAAATTATCCGAGCACCTACAGAGCAAAAAAAGAACAACTGACGGCTTGCAAGGATAGCGTCAAATTGTTGATACTCGGATCATCGAGCGCTATGGACGGAATCGATCCCGCTCAATTTTCCGTTTATGCTTTTAATCTGGCATTCGCAGCGCAACCGCTTTATTATGATATAAAACTAACGGAAAAGTTTTTGCCCGATTTACCGCGACTGAAATATGTAATTATAACGGTGGGTTATACGAGTTTGTATTATGATGGTTCTGATCTTGCTTTTGTTTATAAGAAATTTTTTGATATCGGTTATGGTAACCGGAAATTTTGGAAAGAGCAGCTTTTACAGTCTGTTTTCGCATATAATTCAAGTCAAGTTCGTTATATGTTGACGAATAGTTTTACAAATCTATTAGGAAATAATAAACTTAAAAAAGATGAAACGAATCCTCCTGTTTCTTATCTTGAAGATGTTACTTCCGATGAGAAAGGGCGGATAAGAGCGGAAATTTATAAGGCTGTTGTCAACGAATATAAAGGCGGCGATGAGATTATAAATGAATTAGAAACGTTTATCGTCTTTTTACAGTCACGGAATATTACGCCCGTGTTGGTTTCTGTTCCTTATTATGAAACGATTAGAAAATATTTAGATGAATCCGTGATGGAGAAAAATGAGCAAGTATGTAAGACGCTATCCGAAAAGAATCATATTGCGTTCTTTGATTTTACGGCAGATCCGGATTTTACGGCGCCGGATTATCATAATTGCGATCACCTGAATGAAAACGGAGCGAAGAAGTTTTCCCGCAAAATAAATGCAAAATTGATGGAATTTGAGCAGGAGGAAAAAAGATGAAACAGACAATCTTAATTACGGCATACAAAAATGTTGAACAGGTGATAGATATTATCGATTATTTTGATAACCGGTTTGAATTTTATATCCACTTCGATAAAAGAAGCGCGCTTGATTTATCGCCTTTGAAGAGTACTCCGAAAAAAAAAGTTTTTGTCTGCAATACTTATCCGGTTTATTGGGGAGGAGTGAATCATCTGAAAGCTATTTTGCTGTTAGCCGGAGAAGCCTTGAAAAATCCGGAGAATGTCATGTTTCATTTAATTACGGGAGAAGATTTCCCATGTAAACCGGTATCTTATTTTCGGGAAAGAGTAGATTGCAAGAAAGATTATATTAACGTATTCCCGATGCCTTATCCGGTGTGGCCCGGAAACGGCGGAATGGACAGAGTGGATTATTACAATTTTTATGATTTGTTCAATGCGAAAAAAACAGACAAGGCTATTCATGGATTGGTTCGATTGCAAAAAATATTCAAAATAAAAAGAAGCTATCCCGCCGGATTTCCCAAATTGTATGGAGGCAGCACCTATTGGAGTTTATCCCGGAATACCATGCAATACATATTGGAATATACCGAGACGAACAAGGCTTTTCTAGAAAGGATGAATTATACTTTTTGTCCGGAAGAATTTTATTTTCAAACGATTATCATGGACTCTCCTTTTGTTTCCAATGTTATGAATGATAATTTGAGATATATCGACTGGGTATCGGGTAGGGGAGGGAAACCCGCTTTTTTGGATGAGAGCGATTATGACAAAATTAAATCATCCGATAAATTATTCGCAAGAAAATTCCATGAAACCGGCTCAGAGCGGTTAAAGCAATTATTGATAGAGTTTAGTTAATTTTACAATGCCGTCATTGCGAGCAGAGCGAAGAGGCTATATCGAAAGCCGCTTGTCATTGCGGACGTAGCGAAAATGACTTTGATTAACATAAAAATATTCCCAAAGAATATCTTAGCAGACCGACTGCCAAGTCCCGGCAGCCCGACTGCTAAGTATCGGCAGTCCGACTGCTAAGTATCGGCAGTCCGACTGCTAAACCTTATCAGCCCGACTGCAATTTCATTAAGCTCCTTGCAGAAAATGATTATTCAACGGAGATAGTGTATTTCAACTCCCCTTGAAGAATTACAGATTTGTCGCGGGATAAATTTCTTACTATGATTTTGTATTCCCCTTTAGAAATAGCAGGTATTCTGAAATGTACCTTTGTGGGAATTATTTCCATATATCCGCTCATGGGGATTACGACCGAAGGATCGTTTATGGGAATAAAAAATATGCCTAACCGATTGTCGCCGGGATCAAATTTCAGCCATTTTCCCGTGATTACGCCCGAACCGTTGGAAATGGCGGCGGTATTGATTGTCTTTTTTATTTCATTATAGAAGTTGTTGATAACAGGAACTTGTTGGGCGATGTCTGTTTTCGTTTTTTCCAATTTGGTTTGCGCAGCCAATTTTTCTAAACGCAGTCCGGAACTTGTACTGAAATGAAGCTTGTGCCGAGAAGGATCGAAAGTATCCTCAGGGTTGTCAAATACTCCGCGTATCGCGGGACGGATTTGGAACAAAGGAGTCGAGATTTTGTATCCGGCTTCGAGAAAATATTCAACGATCTGAGACAGTTTTTCAAAATAAGCCAGCGCTTGCGGACGCGTCAAGCCGCTTCCTTCAGCAACCATCAAATTAAGAATATCATTTAAATCTTTAGTTCCGTCAGTCGTAACTACGGCAACACAACCGTTGGGACTGGCTACCAGATTGTTTTCTAATAGAGCATATTTTATCATTTATGGAATATGAGGAATTTGTATTAATCAATTTTTTTCGCTCGAACTAAGCCTCTGCGTATGTAGGGCGGATATAACTTTAGCCATAGAAATCTTATAATGAGGATATAATAATGGTGCAAATTTAATAATAATTAAGCAAAACACCAAATCGGATTTCTTAAAATTGATAATAATTCCTGAAAAGTAACATACCGGTCATTTTTTAGACTACCTTTGCACTTTGGAAATCTACAATATGGACGTTTCAATAATCATAGTGAATTATAATACAAAGGCTTTATTAAAGCAATGTATAGAATCAGTTTTTGAAAAGACAGAAGACATAGAATTTGAAGTAATTGTTGTTGATAATGCTTCATCCGACGGTTCGCAACAGATGGTTAAAGAGGTTTTTCCGGAGATAACTCTCATCGAAAATCCGGAAAATTCGGGATTCGGCAGAGCAAACAATATAGGAAGTGCAAAGGCTAAAGGCAAATATTTGTTTTTCTTAAATTCGGATACAATCTTACTGAACAATGCAATAAAGATTCTTTCCGATTTTTTGGATGATAACGCTGATGCGGGAATTTGCGGAGGCAATTTGTTTGATGAAAATAAGCAGGGCATTTACTCTTACACCATGTTACTTCCTTCTATACTATCGGAAATAGACGCTTTTGTGGGTGGATTTATTGAAAAATTACTGTATAAGAAAGATTTATGTTTTAATACAACAAACAGTCCCAAAGAAGTCGGTTACATTACCGGAGCCGACTTAATGATTAGAATCGGATTATTTAATTCGTCAGGCGGTTTTGATAAAGATTTCTTCCTGTATTATGAAGAAACAGAACTGACTTTTCGGGTTAAGAAATTGAAATATAAAGTATTCAATGTCCCGCAAGCCGAAATTATTCATTTGTTCGGGAAATCTTCTTCCGATTCCGCAGGTAAGATAAAATTATCATTGAGAAGTCGAAGGTTGTATTATAAAAAAACATATAACCGGTTTTTGTATTATATGGCAGACGGCATATTTTTACTTACAGCACTGTCTCGAATGCTCTTTTTTATAAGAAATAAACAAAAGTATAATTATTGGAAAGCGCATCTTATCTGTTTCTTTAAAGCAAAAAAAGAAAAATGATTATCTTTGTCGCAGGAAATAAAAAGGTTATGAAAAATATCGGTTACTTATGAATGATAAACAAGTTTTTGAAGTGATACTTCCGGTAGCGCCGAAAGATATTGACAATTTAGATTTATGTGTACGAAGAATATTGGAAAATATTCGTCCTCAAAAAATAGTAATTGTTACCGCGAAACAGGCTAAGGAACGATTACCGCTGTTCGACAAAGTTGAATTTCTTGATGAAGACAAACTGATGAAAAATTTAACTATGGAACAAGTAAAACGGATTATGGTTGAAATAAAGGGAACAGATACGAGGAGTAACTGGTATTTTCAACAATTTTTGAAAATAGCTTACGCTTTTCAATGTTCTACCGACTATTATTTGATATGGGATTCGGATACAATACCTTTAAGAAATATACGGTTTTGGAATAATATTAACGGAAAGGAAAAATGCCTCTTCGGCGAGCATAAGCATCAATCCGCTCAACAGCCTTGCTTAGACACATTGAATACGTTATTTAACGGAAAGGTAAAAAGATTATTCAACGAATCATTTATTGTCGAGCACATGATGATTAATAAAAATATTATGAAAGAATTGATTCATGATATAGAAATGAACGACCGATTACAAGGAAATCTTTTTTTCGAGAAAATATTATATGCTGTCAATAAGAAAGATATTGAGTACGGAGCGTTCAGTGAGTTTGAAACTTACGGGAACTATGTATTGAATTTTTATCCCGATATGTATGCTATCAGAAAGTTAAAGGCTTACAGGCAGGGAGGTATGGTCATTGAAAAGTCTCAAATCGACAACGCGGTTTTGAATTGGATAGCAAAGGATTATGATACAGTTTCTTTTGAAGAGCTGCACGGTTATAATCGCATTTTTATTTATCTCAGAAAAATAGGCGTTGCTTGTGTGCAACGAAGATTAGTTTCTTTCAAAACTTATCAATATCCTTTCAGCATATTGGAAAAATTGGCATCGCTGAGACATTCTTGGTTTCGTGGTTAAAACGTCATGAGAATTTGCGTCTTTTGTTTCTTAAGCCGTCAAAAACGCCCATCGCTATTGCAAAAAGTTTTTTCATTTTCTCTTTTTCGCCGAGTACAATTTTAACAGCTCTACTGAATATGTAATCATTTAAGAACTTTTTTTTATGCTCTTTCGTCATATATTGACCATATTCTTTCCAAAGAATGATATGATTGCAAACAATAGAATATGTTCTGAAGGGCGAATAGTTTGATGTGTGATACTTTCCAAAAATACTTTTAGTTATATTGGCAAACTGATGAATCAGAACACAACCTGTATCCAATAGACATCTGTATCCGCTCTTCCGAGCCTTAAAACAAATTTCTTTGTCTATGCAGTCAATGGCATAATCTTCCCTGAAACCGCCAATATCTTTTATGGTATTGACTTTGTATATGCAACCGGAAGTAATAACCCATGGAACCTCTTTCAGTTCTTTCAATTGAGGATATTGTCCGTTAGTATTTACCCCGAATACGGCTGCTGAATCATCTTTGTTACAGCAATCGGTAACATTTCGGATATATGAAGTTAATTGTTCTTTATGAGCAAAAGAACTGTCTTGATCCATTGACATCAATAGGGGACACCCTTTTTCTATCGCCCAATAGATTGCTTGATTCAAAGGGTAGGCAATAAATTCATTTTTACCGGTTGTCATTCTGATTATTTTATTTTCAAATTCCGGAATGATGATTTGATATTTTCCGGCATCAATCTTTGGCGTATTTTCCCAAATAATCAATTGATCGACCTGCTCGATATAGCTCCGAATATTTTCTATCGTTTCGTCCACCTTGGGATAATAAGTTATGACAAGTGCTGATAGTTTCATGTTTTCAATATTTTTTTCAATATAACATGTATATTAATGATTTACAATTCATTTTGGTAATCATTCGGTGTTTTTTCCGGCATTTCCCATCTCATTCAATTCTACCAAAACCCGCTTACCATCGCTCTTTATCGTATGATAGCAGGTTTTCAGAACTACCGGCAAATCCAAAGTGTTGAAATCGACATACGGTTCTCCGTTTTTCATATTCCACGGATAATTAGTTGCAGATAGCGGTGCATAATTGAAATGTTCCAGAATATAGATATAAGAAAACATTATATCTCCCCTTAATTTCCGGGGCACTAATCTGTAGATAACCGGATTATGTTCAGCTATATTACGCACCTCAGCGGTAAACTCTACGGTGTTTTTCATCTGTATGGATATTTTATTATCCTCCTTATCTTTATCGGGAAACAAAGCGCTTAAGTCTTGCAACAAAATTGTTGCCCGGAAATCGACATAACGCTTCTGGTCGGCTAAAGCGTTTCCGTAAGAAAGAGCAAATACCAAAAAAGACCAACTCAAAGCCAAAGCAAATATTTTCGCCGGTTTATTATAACCGGATGCAACATAAATACCCATTATGGCAAGTAATACCCCGAAAGCATACATGGCATGCGGCACAAAATAAGGACGTTCCAAAGCAAGGTATGCGCCGTATGAAAAGAAAAAAAGCAGGAACAAAAGAATGATAGCGGCAAACAAAGAAATGATTTTATTACGTGCCGAGTTGCCAATAGATTTAGCGATAAAGAAACAACAGATAATCCCGATGAGCGCTTTCCAAATAAATCCGAAATCACTGTTTATGAAATTTATATAGGTTAAGAAGTTAGTTGATATGCCGGAAAATAATTGCGGTAACGGCAATATTTCGGTTGAGACATAAGTGCTGTAAGGTTTCATTAAAAACAATTTAAATATAAGCATCGCTGCACCGAAAGAAACGACTGCTCTTTCCAAAAACAATGTGATATCGCGGTTTGTTTTCCGTTTACCGTTCCATTCCATGAAACACAATACCAATAATATTAAAAGATAGATTCCGGATGCGGCTTGATAAGTCATACACATTATCAGCAAGCAGATTACGGAACAAAACACAAAAGCTTTTTCCCGGGAAACAAACAAAAACGGAACAATGCTTGCCAACACCGACAGCGCCATGTAAGGCGCGTCGAATTTAAACGATAGGCATTCCAGCATATAAGGCGAAAGCCCGAGCGGAACGCTTGCTAAAAGTCCGATTACGGTTATTTTATTGTTGTTAAGTACATAAACCAAGAGAACACTGCTCCCGGACAATATAAGAACAGCTATTATTTGCGGCAAAGGTGAAATATCCGTCAAACGATAATCTGCATGAATAAACACGGAAAAAAATTCCGCCACATAACGGCTCCAGTCATACCATCTGCGATCGCCCGTGATTGAGCGTAAAATATCGTCATTATATAAAAAGTTAGCGCGAATAAGGCTGCCGGTTCCCAACAGATAAATACCCGACATGATCAAAACCAGTTTAATGAATGAACGCCAATCGATTACCGTCAAACATTCCCCGATTTCATTTCTTACATTACGCACAAGCGTTTTTCCGGAAGCAGTGAGCAAGCAATAACCGAAAAGGATGATTAGAGAAATGCCCCCGACTGCATAAGACAGTAAGGTTTTTGACCAATCTCCGTAAAGCGATGTTTTCCTGTGCATCATTCTCTCGGCGAATCCGATAATCATCTGCCGGACTTGGGGAAAAAGCATTGCAATACATAATGTCAAACCTGTTATCGAAACAATGATAATACCGGATTTTATTATTTTATCTTTATTTTTCATGGTTTTATTCCTTCATTCAATTCTACCAAAACATGCTTTCCATCGCTTCGTATCGTATGGTAATAGGTTTTCAGAACAACCGGCAGATCCAAAGCGGTGTAATCGACATACAGCTCGCCCCTCTTTACGGCCATAGCAAAATTATCCGTATCGGTCGGTCCGTAATTGAAATATAACAAATAATAATAATGCGGCCAAAGATCAAGTTCTTCCCATTCATGTATTATCTGGGGTACCAATCTGTAAATAACGGGGTTATGTTTAGCGATATTTACTACGGAAGGCGCAAAGCCGATCCTGTTTTGCAGTTGTATATATATTTTATTTTCTTCTTTATCTTTGTCCGGATACAAAACGCTTAAATCATGCAGCAAAACAGTTGTCCGAAATTCGGCATAACGTTTCTGATCGGATAAAGCATTTCCGTAAGAAAGAGCAAATACCAAAAAAGACCAACTCAAAGTCAATGCAAATATCTTCGCCGTTTTATTATAATCAAGCACGACATAAATGCTTATAATTGCAAGCAGTATTCCTGCTCCAAACAAAGCGCGCGGTTTAAAAAGAGGACGTTCTAAAGCAATATAAACGCCGTATGAAAGGAAAAACAACAGGCTCAAAAGAACGATGGCGGATAAAATCGAAATCATTTTATTTTGCGCCGATAACCGAAACGATTTAAAGATAAAGAAACAAAGGATTATCCCGATGAGCGCTTTCCAAATAAAGCCGAAATCACCGTTTATAACGGATATATAGTTTCGGAAATTTATCAATACATTGGGAAACAGTTGCGAAAACGGAAGCATTGAAGTTGTCGCATATCCGTATTCGTAAGGTCTCATTAACAAAAATCTGAAAATTATCATCGCTAAACAAAAAGAAAGGATGCCGCTTCCCAAAAATGAAAAAACTTCGCGATTGGTTTTTCGCTTGCGATTCCAATCGTTGAAACCCAAAACCAACGCTATTAAAAGATAGATTCCGGAAGCGGCTTGATAAGTTATGCACATTATCAGCAAAGAAGCTACGGAAATGATCACAAAAGCTTTTTTACGGGAAATAAACAAAAACGGAACAATGCTTGCCAGCACAGACAGCGCCATATAAGGCGCATCGAATTTAAACGACAGGCATTCCAGCATATAAGGTGAAAGTCCGAGAGGGATGCCGGCTAAAAGAGCGATTATTGTTATTTTTTTATTGTTCAGCACATAAACCAAAGATACACTTGAAACTGCCAGAAAAAGAACGGCTAATAATTGCGGCAAAGGCGAAATATCCGTCAAATGATAATCGGCATGAATAATCATGGAAAAAAATTCCGCTGCATAGCGGCTCCAGTCATACCATCTGCGATAACCCAAAGCGGCACGTCCGGTATCGTCAAAATACAAAAAGTTAGCGCGGATAATGCTGATAATTCCCAACAGAAAAATACCCGACATTATTAAAGTCGGTTTAATAAAAGAACGCCAATCAATTTCTCCCAAGCAGTCTCGGATTTCATTCTTTATCGTGCACACAAGCGCTTTTCCGGAAGCCGTGAGCGAGCAATAACCGAAAACAGCAATAAAAAAAAGACCTCTCATAGCTCCTAATTGCAGCATTTTAGTCCACTCCCCGGAAATTGATATTTGTTTGTGTAACATTCGTGCCGCCAATTCGACAATCATTTGACGGACTTGCGGGAATAACATTACGATACATATCGCGAGACCTGTTGACAGAATAAAAACAATACAATATTTGACTATTTTATCTTTATATTTCATGATTTTATTTTGCTCCTTCATTCAATTCTATCAAAACATGCTTTCCATCGCTCCTTATTGTATGGTAATAGGTTTTCAGAACAACCGGTAAATCCAAAGCGGTGTAATCGACATACGGTTCGCCGTTTTGCTTTGCCATAACAAAATTATCCGTATTTGTCGGTCCGAAATTGAAATATAACAAATAATATACATGAGCCCATGGATCAATGTCTTCCCTTTCTCGCATTACCCGTGGGACTAACCTGTATATAATCGGATTATGCGCAGCAATATTTCTTACGGAAGGAGCAAAGCCGATCCTGTTTTTCAATTGAACAGATATTTTATTTTCTTCTTTATCTTTATCGGGAAACAGAGCGCTTAAGTCTTGCAGTAAAACAGTTACCCGAAAATTGACATAACGTTTCTGGTCGGCTAAAGCATTTCCGTAAGAAAAAGCAAATACCAAAAAAGACCAACTCAATGCTAATACAAATATTTTCGCCGGTTTATTAAATTCATTTACGACATAAATACTTATAATTGCAAGTAGTATTCCGAATCCATACATCGAGCGCGGTTTAAAAAGAGGATTTTCCAAAACAATGTAAACGCCATACGATAGAGAAAACAGCAGGCATAAAAGAACTATTGCAGCTATAAAAGAACTTATTTTATTTTGCACGGATATCCGAAACGATTTAACGATAAAAAAACAAAGAATTATCCCGATAAGCGCTTTCCAGATAAAGCCGAAATCACCGTTTATGAGGTTAACGTAGTTCCGTAAGTTTGTCAATATGCCGGGAAAAAGTTGCAAAATCGGAAACATGGCTGTAGATGCGTATGACGGGTCGTAAGGTCTCATTAAAAAAAACCTGAAAATAGCCATTGCTATACAGAAAGAAAAGGTAGCCCTTCCCAAAAAATACATAATTTCGCTGTTGGTTTTCCGCTTTTTGTTCCAATCGTTAAAAGCCAAAATCAACATTATTAAAAGATAAATACCGGAAGCGGCTTGATAAGTCATGCACATTATCAGCAGGCAGATTACGGAACAAAAAACAAAGGCTTTTTTGCGGGCGAGAAACAAAAACGGGACAATGCTTGACAACACCGACAACGCCATGTGGGGCGCATCAAATCGATATGATAAGCATTCCAACATATAAGGCGATAGTCCGAGAGGAACGCTTGCCAAAAGAGCGATTATTGTTATTTTTTTGTTGTTCAGCACATAAACCAATGATACACTTGAAACTGCCAGGAAAAGAACCGCTAATAATTGCGGTAAAGGCGAAATATCCGTCAAATGATAATCGGCATTAATAAATACGGAAAAAAACTCCGATACATATCGGCTCCAGTCATACCATCTGCGAAAACCTAAGGCGGAGCGTCCGATATCGTCCAGATACAAAAAATCGGAACGGATAAGGCTCAAGATTCCAAGCAGATAAACGCCGAACATCAGTAAAACCGACTTATTAAAAGAACGCCAATCAATTTCCGTCAAACACTCCCGGATTTCATTCTTAACACAGCTTACAAGAGTTTTCCCCGAAGCAGTGAGCGTGCTGTAACCGAAAAGGATAATGAAAAATATGCCCCCCATTGCATAAGACAGCAAAGTATGAGTCCACTCCCGGTAAAGAGATGATTTCTTGTGTAACATTCGCTCCGCCAATTCGATAATCATTTGACGGACTTGGGGGAATAACATTGCAATACATATTGCAAGTCCGATAGACAAAACAAAAATAATACAATATTTAAATACTTTTTCTTTCATCATTGCTTCCGCTTTGATTTAAAAACAAATCTTACCAATAAGAAATTCACCGGAATAGCTATCGCAAAAACAGGAATCGGAGCTAATGTTTTACGTATTCCCACATATAAAAACAAGTTCAATAACGTCATGTGAAGCAAATAATTAATCAAGTGCGCTCCGCCCATTCCGAATAATTTTCCGAACGAAGGACTCACCTTAAATGTAAAATAAGACGTAAGGTAAAAATTAAAAAGAAAGCTGACTATATAACCGGTAGTATATGCAACATTTACATTGATGAATTTTTGTAACAAATAATACAATCCGTAGTGAATTGCCGTTGCCGCTATCCCGACAATGACAAACCGTGAAAATTCAATCCATTTATTGCTTATAACCATTGTTTATTTTTCCTCTCTCACAATATAATGCGGGCGCTGTTTGACTTCCGTATATGCTTTGGCAAGATACTGTCCCAGAATACCGATTGAAAGGAGCTGTATTCCGCTGCAAAACAGTATTATAACGATTGTTGAAGCCCAACCTGCAACCGGATCGCCGAATATTATCCTGCGAATGGCAACAAAGATTATAGCAACGACTGAAAGCAGGAAAAGGACAATACCGAGAATTGACGCCAATGAGAGCGGTTTGGAAGAAAATGCGATAATTCCGTCCAGTGAATACATGAACAGTTTCCAAAACGACCACTTTGTTTCTCCCGCAACGCGGTTAACGTTTTCATATTCAAACCATTTTGTTTTGAATCCCACCCACGGGAATATTCCTTTGGAAAAGCGGTTCCGCTCACGTAATGATATAACGGAATCGACGTACGCACGGTTCATCAGACGAAAATCCCGCGCTCCGTCAACTACTTCTATATTGCTCAAACCTGTTATGATGCGGTAAAATCTCCGTGCAAAAAACGAACGGATAGGCGGTTCTCCTTTGCGGGTTACGCGGCGTGTTCCCGCACAATCGAACGATCCGGAAGCGACTTCGGCAAGCATTTGAGGAATAAGTGCGGGAGGATCCTGTAAATCGGCGTCCATTGTAACAACATATTTGCCAACCGCCCGCTCCAAACCGGCAAGCATAGCAGCTTCCTTTCCGAAATTCCGCGATAGAGCGACATAATGAATGCGATTATCCTGCTCGGCAAGGTTTTGCAAAGTCAATAACGTAACATCGGAAGAACCGTCGTCCACAAAAATAAATTCACTGCTCGAAATAATTCCCGTTTCTTCAAGTGAAGATAAAATTTTCACAGTTTCCGCATAAAACAAAGGCAAAGTAGCTTCCTCATTATAGCAGGGAACTACTAAAGATAAATCAATCGGCATATTTTCTTTTTTCATTCATAAATCGTGTTGCAAAGATATAAATATTTAATTACATAACAAAAATGATTATCTTTGCAGGACATATTTTTTAGAAGTCCTTGACAGAATGATGAAATATTCTTATATTTTTTATGAACAAAGGCAACTGTGAAATTTTGAAGAGTATATGGAAAATAAACCTCATATATCGGTAGTTTCGCCCGTTTATCGAGCAGAAAAGATTGTTTTCGAGTTGGTAAGGCAACTGCACGAAAGTTTGACAACCATTACCGAAGATTACGAAATTATTCTCGTAAATGATGCCTCACCCGATAATTCGTGGCTTGCGATTGCTGCCGAATGTGAAAAAGATGAGCGAGTGAAAGGCATTGACTTGAGCCGCAATTTTGGTCAGCACTATGCCATAACTGCCGGATTAAGTTACGCCAAAGGCAATTGGGTGGTGGTTATGGACTGCGATTTACAGGACAGACCGGATGAAATTCCGAATCTTTACCGGAAAGCACAGGAGGGATGGGATATTGTTCAAGCACGAAGAGTAGAAAGGCAGGATACATTCTTTAAACGCTTATCATCAACTGTTTTTCATAGAATTTATACCTATTTAAGCGGGATACAAACAGATAAATCCATAGCTAATTTTGGTATTTACAGTCATAAAGTGATTACTGAATATAATAAAATGAAAGAAGTCGCACGTTCTTTTCCGTCATTATTAAATTACTT
>Ga0209629_10000053_pt1 | contig 47174 bp, 39 predicted proteins | sample TergutCu122P5_FD_187286 | JGI IMG/M metagenome (GOLD analysis project Ga0209629, IMG submission 187286) | Cubitermes ugandensis P5 segment gut microbial communities from Kakamega Forest, Kenya - Cu122 P5 (SPAdes) (version 2) | ecosystem: Host-associated > Arthropoda: Insects > Digestive system...
GGCCGGACCATCGCAAATGAATAAATGACGCGGAATGCGAACGCAAAGCCGAGAATCAAGGCGACGTATAAATTTATCGCCAGCACCAGACCCATGTTAAGCAATATCACGCCTATCGTTGAAATTATCGCCGTCAGATCCCACAGCAAATTAAACCCGCCGAAAATATAGGACACCTGCGAATTCATTTTTCCGGGAATCCGGCCGGTGAAAAAGCGCATGGACTGGTGGTGGATATAATCGTTCAACGCTTCGGATATATTCTCTTGCGCCCGGGGCCGCCATCTGGCCGACATTATGTTTTGAATGCCGTCCATCGTATCGCTAAGCAGGAAAATTCCAATGATAAGCATAATGGTCGGCGCGGCGTATGTTATAAAATCCATGCCCGCCGGAATATGGTTTTCAAACAATGCGATAATTTTCTTTTGCGAAATCGGCCACCATGTTGAATGCAGCAGATCGGTAACAACGAACAAAACAAACCACGGAACAAGAATTTTCCGCAATGGCCTGAAACCGTATTTGATGTAAAATCCCGCCAAAGTCTTTGGGAATACGTTCATTTATAATTCCTTTAATACCGACCAAAAAAACCGACCGATTTTTTTGCCCAAGTATTCTAGCCTAAAAAATCCCAGAAATCCAGCGTTTTTTTGAATGAAGAATCTGTCCAAAAAAATCGGTCGGTTTTTTCGGACAGATTTTTTCCCAGATACAATTCCCACACCAAAGAGTTGCTAACTCGTCCGCCTCCGTCCGTCCGCCTTCGCTGCGCTACGGCGAGACTACGGCGCGACTCGCAAGCCAACTCTTTCCCGCCCCCGGAACGGGGGCGGGAAAGAGGGCGCAATGCCCACCCAACGACGCGCTTCGCTTGTCGTCGGGGCCCGGGGAATGCGCCCCTATATAAAAAAACCGATTGAAATAATTTTCCGGAATTTGTAAAATTAAATTATCAAGTAATCATTAAACGTCATCCCCGGAATTTCCGCAGTGACGCGGAGCTTTTATTGCGAGCGTCATCCAGGAAATATCCGGGGATCCAAGCAACATCAAAAAGAGGTATAAAAATGGCCAAAATCTTGAAAGAAGATGCATCGCGCCGCAGCGAAGCAAAGGCGGAACGCGCGGCGGCAAAGGCGAAACTCAAGGCCGAACGCAAGGCAAAGGAAGTCGCCGTCATAGACATGGGCGGCGCGAAAATGGTAAAGCGCAAGATATCCTGGATACGCTGGGTGCATTGGTCGTTCGCCCTGATCTCTGTCATCTGGCTGGCGTTTGTCGCGTGGGCCCCGCTGTATGTAAAGGACAAATACGGCGACCCGATAAAAAAATCCATCGTGGTTTCCATGTTCTTTGATCTGCAGCGCACTTTGCAGGACCAATATGAAAAACTGTTAAAGGGAATCGCGGGCGCGATTGACCTGGAAAAACCAATCGCATACGCGATTGACAAGGTAAAGCTGGCCGATAAACCGCTGGCCGAGGTGCAAAAGGCAACCGACAAAGCGACGGCCGTTACCGGCAAGGCGCAACAGATTTCCGGACTGGCCGGGAAACTGGGCATCAACACCGGCGCGGCGGACAACGCGTTGGGCACGGCGGCCGGCGCGGTGGCAAAGGTTGACGACACGACAAAGCTGGTGAATCAAAAACTGGATCAGGTCAAAACGCAATTGCAACAGATCGCCCAGATGCAGCTGGATCAAGAAATTGACAAGCAGGTCAAAGCCTTGCTGGACAAACAGACCGGCGGACTCGGCACCACCCTGCTGACCAACTATGGCATCAAGCACGTGATGCCGTGGAAGCCGTCAACCTGGCCGATTACGACAAAGATTTACAATGATTTGTCCAAATCGTCAGTGGCGATTATACAATCGCTGACGGCCATGGTTGATAAATATTTCGGATATGTCGCGTGGGGTTTGGTCATCGCGGCATGGGCCGTTGGACTGGCCATATGGTTTTCCGTCCTGGGCAAGGTGCGGGGGCTGACGCGGCCATTCCTGGTCTGTCCGCGCTGCGGCCATACTTACGCGGACAAGCGCACAGGATTCATGCTGTTGCGCGTGTTCCAGCCTTGGAAATGGTTTATGTGAGTTCCTCCCCCGACGTGGTCGGGGGGAAATGAAATTCCCCTTCGCTTCAGCGAAGGGGTGCCGAGTGAAACGAGGCGGGGTAGTGGTTGCGTGGCAAAGCCGCGCAATTATAATTACTACCCCGTCTTTTTTGCTCGCAATGCTCGCAAAAAATCCACCCCTTCGCGTGCTTACGCACGCAAAGGGGAATTAAACACAACTGTGTTGGGGGTGGGGATTAATGTCCCGGTGCGATAAGGCCCCTGAATCCGTTGTTTACCAATGCGTCGTGAAAATCAAACAGACGGGCGGCCCGCGCCGCATCGTTGTTCTTGACATCCGCCGCGCCGTCAAGGGTAATGATTTTGTATGATGCTTTGTCCAAAATATTCAGGGCGGGAACGGTAACCGCTTGATACAACCGTATCCGGCGCTCCATAGTCTCTGGGTCATCGTCGTTCCTTTTCGGTTTGCCAACGACTTTTGTTTTTTTGCGATCTTTGGAATGCGCCAAGGCAATAGCTTCGGGAATATCTATATGAAACACAAGGTTATTTATAATCAGACCGTATTCGGTGGAAAGTCGGTTCATCATTTTTATGTAATACTCGGCCTGGCCCACCGAACGCGGAAAGCCATCGTATAAAATATGGTTTTTAAACTCCCCCGGCCGGCCGCACAGTTCGGATAACGCCGCCGGCAAGACATAGGTTGTAATCTGTTTATCGCCCAGCAATTTGCCGTGCCAGACGTCCTTTTTCACCTTAAACCCAAAACTGGTGCCGCGATAAATTTCATGGCTGCGGATATATTCGCCGGTGTCAAGTATTTGCAGCGGCCTTCCAACGGCTTCTTGCAAAAGGCAGCTGTTCAAATTCTTGCCGCAGGCCGGCATGCCGATAAAAATTATATTATAAACGGTAGCCATCCCGGCGTCGGAATCGCCGGCAATGCAATATGCGGCGCGCAATAAATTCAAGACCTCGGTCTCTTTATATATTCTGTATCCCATTAGCAATACCTTTTCCCCACCCCCCTCCTCTGTTGGCGTATTATTATGCAGAAACCGTAATTTGTCAATCGGAATATTAGGAGGCTCTCTGGATTCAAGCAGATTGCGCTGCAATCAAATGGTATTAGAGCCGGGAACTTCCCTTACTTCATCAGGGGGAAAAGAATCACATCGCGCAGCGCCGGCTGGTCAAATATGATGCTGGCCAGTCTGTCTACGCCGACGCCGACGCCGGAAATCGGGGGAAAGCCATGCTCCATCGCGCGGACGAATTCATTATCCGGATTAAACGCTTCCTCGTCCCCGCAGGCGATATTTTTTGCCTGCTCTTCAAACGCGGCCAGCTGTTGTATCGGATTTATCAGTTCGGAATACCCCTTGCATATTTCCGCGCCGGACGCCAGCAGCTGGAACATGTCAATCCGCCGCGCGTCATCGTTATTGCGGCGCGCCAGCGGCACCATGTATGCCGGATAGTTATACAGGAATGTCGGCTGAATCAAATTCGGACGGATTTTGCGCTTGTAAACATAATCCACGATAGCGGGGAGTGATTTGAGCGGCTCCAGCTCTTCTTGCGAAAACATTTTATTGGCGACCAACTGTTTGCGCAATGCGGCCGCGTCGTCAAAGTCCAGTATATTGCAACCGAACAATTCGCCCATCTTGGCGGTGTAGTCCAGCTTTTCATATTTGCTGAAATCCAGCGGGGTTCCCTGGTATTCAATCTGTAAGGTCCCGCGCAGTTTAGTAATCAAGAATTGCATCAATGCCCAGGTAAACTCTATGTTCTTGTTGAAATCCCAGTATGCCGAATACCATTCCACCATCGTGAATTCTTGCAGGTGCATGGGATCCATGCCCTCGTTGCGGAAATTTTTCGCGAATTCAAACACGCGGTCAAATCCGGCGGCGATGGCTTCCTTTAAAAACAATTCCGGCGAAATGCGCAGCTGAAAATCGGCATCCAGCGCGTTATGGTGGGTGGTGAAAGGCTTTGCCGCCGCGCCGCTGGCGACATTTTGCAATATCGGCGTTTCAATCTCTGTAAAATCATGTTCCCACATGAATTCGCGCCACAGACGCGTCATTTGAAACCGGCCCAGAATCGCGTCGCGGGATTCCTTGTTCGCAACGATGTCCAGATAGCGCTGGCGATAGCGGGTTTCCGTGTCGGCCAGCCCGTGGAATTTTTCCGGCAGCGGTCGCAAAGCCTTGGACAAAACAACAACCTCGGCCCCCTTGACCGTAATTTCGCCCGCGGTCGTGTGATAGATTTCGCCCGCAATTCCTATAAAATCGCCCATGTCCAGATTGGTTTTCAGGAATTTGAAAAGCTCTTCGCCAATGTCGCCCAGAGATAACGAGAACTGAATTTCTCCGCCTATGTCATAAATACGCCCGAACATCAGCTTGCCCAGCCACCGCAGCGCCGTCACGCGGCCCGGGACGCGCACGGCCGCGCCGTCCGGCAATTCCCGCGCGGCCGCGATAGTGTGCGTTCTCTCGTATTTATCTTTCCAGACAACGCCGTCGCGCGCGCGAATGTTTTCGGATTTTTGCAGGCGCGCTTCCAATTCATTGGTTGATATTATATTCTGTTCTGGCATTTTTATTTTCCTTGTTTCGCTGTATCATCATAAAATCTGAAAGTAAACACAACCGCGTTTTCACCCGGGGCGCATTTGTAGTCTTCGTTCGCCGCGTAAGGATCCTTGGACAATACGCCGAATTTTTCAGAAACCATCTTTTCGCAGACATCCATCGGAATCTTGTCGGTCGTTATAACAAACTCCGATTCATCGTTGGTCGCGTATAAAAACGAAAGATATTCGCCGCCATACGGATTCTTTATCGGCTTTTGTTCTTTTGTATTTTTATCAATCCGGCCCCACTGGCTGACGATACGCGATCCATCGCCGGGTTTGGGCGGAATTTGCCCCTTTGCCGCATCAGCGCGCATGTCTTGTTCAAACTCGCGGATTTCGGTCCTGATCTTATCTATGTTGTCTTCCATTTTTACACCCGGATTCGCCGCCAGCATTACCAAGGTCGGCAACAGCACCAGCAGGATTCCGAAAAGGAAATCAACCCACACAAACCGCAATATATTCAAAACCTTGAAGACATAGTGCAGGAGTTTTGCCAGCACCCGCAATCCGCGCTTTTTGAAAACCTCCATCAGTTCCGCGACGTTTTTGGTGTCGGTGTCCGACGGAAAGGCATTCATGCCGATGGTTACGCCCAAATACCACAGGGCGAAATTGGCGATTTTCAGCAAGCCGATATCATGCCCCGTAAGGGTGAGGTATTTGATTGCCGCAACCCCGATGCCGCACAATATCGCAACCAGCGAATTCACAATCAACGGAGCAAAGGATATAAAGAAGGCGGCGCGCGGTGATTTTATGGGTTCGTGCCGGACCTCTCCCCCCGATGGGGACCAGTATTTCACCGATAAAACGCGAACGCCGAAAATCCGACAAAAAATCTTGTGCGCCCATTCATGCACGACAATGCCCGGGAAAGTCAGCGTGCCTACGACCTCTTTTGGAATAATCATAATAACCTATCTTTTTTACATCCGTTGAAAGTTTGCACTAAAAATAACTTGATTTCAACAAAAATATATGCCAAAATCGGCGGACTGCGGGCGTAGCTCAGTTGGCTAGAGCGCAACCTTGCCAAGGTTGAGGTCGAGGGTTCGAGCCCCTTTGCCCGCACCATTTTTGAACGCGTCTGTAAAAGGCGCGTTTTGTGTTAGATTTTCACACATTTCATTAAGTTCGGGACTTTTGCGTTGAAAACTAACGATTTTCAACAAATTCAACCTCTGTGCCTAAATCGTCCTAATTTTCATCTTTTAATTGTTTTTTTAATTTTATATGTTACATTTTGACAAAATAAAAAAGCAAATAATATTATGCAGATAAGAACACACAAATGCTTGGCTAAAATAGCAAATAATGTAATACCACAAGATTCTTGGGCTTATGAACATGGTCTTAAATTGTTTTTGCGCACAACGTATAACTGGCGCATGCAATACAATAAATTAATATCTGTTGAAATTCCACTCACAAATCGCTGTAATCTAAATTGCATAGGGTGTATTACATACTCGCCTTTGGTTGTTAATAATAAAGATGCATACGATATTAATACTTTTGAATGCGATATAAAGCAATTGGCAAAAATAGATTACGGCCATAACCGAATTGGGTTTATATCTTTAACTGGTGGCGAGTCGTTATTAAACAATGATATAAAAGAATACATAAAAATCGCGCGACACAATTTCCCAAATACAATTTTAAGGGTTCGCACCAATGGATTATTGATTTCAAAAATGTCACCAACATTTTGGGATGCATGCAAAGACAATAATGTTACATTCGGTCTGACCAAATATCCCGTATCATATATGCAAGATGCGGAAAATATTATTAAAAGGCGCGGATTTAAGTTGAGCATATCCGCATACGGTGGCGATAACAAGCAAATGTTTCTGATACCGTTAGATAAAAATGGCGGGCAGCAAAATTCGCATAAAATATGCCCCCAGGCAAATTGTGGATATATTACTCTTATAAATGGACGCGCGTATAATTGTATGACATCGGCTTTTATAAATAATCTTAACCAATATTTTGGGTTAAATTTTCAAACAACCGACCAAGATAGTGTAGATATTTATAGTATCTACAGTATTATGAAAATTATTGATTTCAAAACCAAACCTATCCCTTTTTGCAGATATTGCGATTGTAATAATTCAAAGTTCGGAATTCCTTGGAGCGTATCAAAACGAAAATTATCCGAATGGGTGAGAGAGTAGTGTTCTTTTGTGCTCTTGACTTTCTATTTCAAAAAATCCCGCGTAATCGCGGGATTTTTATTACATGCTATCCAATCTTTTTATCCTTTCCGCGACCGGCGGATGGGTGGAATACAGACTGCCGACCATTTCGCCAAACGCGGATTTAGAGCCGGGATCAGCGATGCACACCGCCGACATGCTTTTGCGGTTGTCCAAAATCTCCACACGGGAATCGCACGATATTTTGCGCAATGCGGACGCCAGTGCCCGCGGATTCCGCGTGATAAACGCGCCCGTCGCGTCCGCCGCGAATTCGCGTTTGCGCGAAATCGCCATGCGCAGCAGCGGCGTGATAATCCAATTGAAAATCAAAAACGCCAGCCATACGGCGACCAGAATCGCGACCGTCTGGCCCCGATTCTTGTTATCGTCGCCGCCGCGGCTGCCGGATAAAATCATGCGCCACACCATATCCGCCATAAAGACCGTCACGCCCACGCCGGTAATCAGCATCATGTCCAGACGGATGTCGCGGTTGCCGATGTGCGCCATCTCGTGCGCGATCACGCCTTCCAGCTCCAGCCGATCAAGCTTTTTTATAATGCCGCGGGTCAGCGCGACGGCCGCATCCCGCGGCGCGCGGCCCGTCGCGAACGCATTCAGGGAATCATCGTCAATGATATAAACCCGGGGCGTCGGCAATCCCGCCGCAATCGCGACATTTTCAACGCTGCGGAAAACTTGTTTGTATTCCGGTTCGTCGGCGCGGATTTCCCGCGCGCCCGCGGATGACAGCATCATTGAATCGCCGAACGCCCAAGAAATCAACAGCCAGGCCAGGCACGCGATCACCGTCGGAATGGCGACCGTCGCGGTGGTGCTCAAAACCAACGGCATGACGGCCTGGTCCGGCGTCGCGGTCAATGCGACCGCCGCCCATACCAGCAGAAAAACCAGAACGACAAAAATCAGCGGAAAAGCCGCGACCAGAATCGCGGTCTTGATATTGTTTTCACGGATATGATCATAGACGGTTTTCATTTGGTCGTTGGTCGTTAGTCGTTAGTCGTTGGTCGTTAGTCGTTGGTCGTTGGTCGTTGGTCACTTATAGCTGGCGGATAAATTCGTAAGCATTTTTCCAATCCGTTCCAATTCATCTATTATACTTTCTGATTGTTCTTTAGAAATAAACCCAAGATCTTTTGATACATATATCTGAAAAATTAATTCATTTGCAGAGCCACGCGCAATACCTATAAATTGTCTGAATTCGCCATCAGTATTCCGCGCGCCACCTTCCATTAGATTAGAGTTTATGGATATTGCCGCACGCCTGATTTGCGCTACAAGGCCAAATTTTTCAACATCTGGAAAATTTGCCGTTATTTTATAAAGAATTATTGTTAAGTCGTAGGCCCTTTTATAAACATCTAGCTCTCTAACATTATGCATCTCAGCCTCCCCATCGCATTTACCAACAACCAATGACCAACGACCAACGACTAACGACCAACGACTAACGACCAACGACTAACGACCAACGACTAACGACTAACGACCAACGACTAACGACCAACGACTAACGACCAACGACTAACGACTAACGACCAACGACTAACGACCAACGACCAACGACTAAAACTCAACCTTTGGGGCTTTCTTGACGGCGGCTTTTTCATCCTCGTCCAGTTCAAAGAATTTTTCCGGGGCGATTTTGAACAGGCCCGCGATGAGGTTGCCGGGGAACTGGGCGATACGCTCGTTCAGGCCCATCACCACCGTATTATAGAACTGGCGCGCGCTTTGAATCTTTGTTTCCGTATCGGCCAATTCGCGCTGGAGCTCTAGAAAATTATCATTAGCGCGGAGGGTCGGATAATTTTCGGATAATGCGAACAGGCTCTTTAATGTGCCGGAAAGATTGTTTTCCGCCGCCGCGCGCGTTCCCGCGTCGCCGCCGGACATTGCCGACATCGCGCTGTTGCGCGCTTTCAAGACCGCCTCCAGCGTGCCGGATTCGTGTTTTGCCGCGCCCTTGACCGCATTAACCAGATTCGGTATCAGGTCATACCGGCGTTTCAGCTGGGTATCTATGGTTGACCAGGCCTCTCTCGTTTGGGTCCGGCGCGCGACCAGGCCGTTATAAACGGCAATGACATACAATAAGACAACTGCGGCAACCGCGATTGCAATCCACATGAGAGACTCCTTTCTTTTGCATGAAATATTATAGTGCTAAAACGCGCATAGTCAATGGCAAAAAGTGACAGAGTGACAAAGTGACAGAGTTAGAGTTAATGTGTTCGCTTTGCTCACAATCTAATTTTTAATGTTCGCGGCGAAGCCGCGACTGCCACAACTCTGTCACTTTGTCACTCTGTCACTAAAAAAATGCGGCTCTCGCCGCATTTTTTACTTTTTCCAAAAGGCCCAGCCTTTCTTGTCCCCGTCTTCGCCATCGCGGTCGCGGCGCGGACCGCGGTCGTCACGGCGCGGGCCGCGGTCATCGCGGCGGCCATATCCGCGGTCGCCGCCGCGGTCATCGTGGTCGTGGAACTGGCTGCGGCGTTCCTGGAAAGCTTTCGCAGACGCTTCGTCGCGCTTTACCAGTTTGATGTTGATTGCGGAAAGCTTGTTGCCCTTGTCCTCGTCATCAAACGAAATAACGTCGTTCTCGTTCAAGAAACGAATGTCGGCTTTTTTCAGTTCGGAAGAATGAATAAACACGTCGTCTTTGTTGCCACTTTCATTAGCGGTATCCGGTGTTACGAAACCATAGCACTTTTTACCGTTATACCATTTTACTTTTCCTTGACGCATAATAAAGTCCTTTTTTATGCTTGTTGTGGCCCAGCGTCGCCGGGCCTGGAGTTATTATTGCCCAAAGATTTCGCGAATGCAAGAGGAATATTAGCTAGTCATTGGTCGTTAGTCATTGGTCGTTAGTCGTTGGTCGTTGGTCGTTGGTCGCCGGTAGATGTAACGACTTCTTTTTACTAATTACTAACGACCAACGACCAACGACTAGTTACCACTGACCAATTTCAACAGCTCTTCCGCCGCGTTGGCGGTTGCGGCTTTCTTTGACGCGCCCGCGCCGACCGCGGATTTGCCCAATGCCGATACGGAAACGTTAAACACCGGGCTGTGCGACGGACCGCCGGAACCCAAGAATTTATATTCAGGCAATGCGCCGGCGGCCGATTTCTGGACCAGTTCCTGCAAAGTCGTTTTCGGATCTTTCGGCGCGGTCGCGTCGTGGCGCGCGATCGGCGTCCAGATTTCCGTTATGATTTTTTGCGCCGACGCAAACCCACCGTCCAGATAAATCGCGCCGAATACAGACTCCATCGCGTCCGCCAAAACATGTTTCAGGCGCCCCCCGGTCATATGCCCGTGGCGCACCATGCCCCCCAGCCCCAGCGATTCCGCAACGGCGGCCAGCGTTTCCGTTGACACCAGGACCGCCTGGCGGCGCGCCAGCTCTCCCTCGGCCTCGTTCGGGAAAATATCATACAGCAGCGCGGCGACCGACAGGCCCAGCACCCTGTCGCCCAGGAATTCCAGACGCTCGTTATTATGCACCGCGTCCGCCCCGCTCTGTGTCAGCGCGAGGTCTAGCAATTCTGGATTTTTGAATTTGTATTTTAGTTTTTTCATTTTACGAGAACCGAAAACCGAAAACCGAAAGCCGAAGTTTATTTGGCTTTCGGTTCTCGGTTATTTTACCGACATCCCCAACCTGGTCCAGCGTATCTTGTTCGGCCAGGTCCAGACCGCGGCCAGCGGCGCGTAATAATTATGCGAATACCACACGAACCACGCGCGCCCCATCAGGTTGTCGCGCGGCACCATGCCGACGGACGCGCGGCTGTCGGACGATAAATCGCGGTCGTCGCCCATCATAAAGTAATGTCCGTCCGGAACCGTGAACAGCGGCGTGCTGTCGTATTCCGTGTCGTCGGAAATTTCAACTATGCTGTGCCGCACGCCGCCCGGCAGCGTTTCCGTCCATTCGGTCGCGGGAATCACCTGGCACTCATAGGGGTTGCCGGCGCAAACGTCGTCCGATTTGTATTCTATCGTGTATCCGAATGCCGCGGGCTTGTTGTTAACGTAAATCTTGTCGCCTTTGATAACCGTAATCTCGCCGGTTTTCGCATCGGCCATCTGATAGCCGACGCCGCGCAGAGATTTCGGCAGATTCGCGATTATATACGGGCGCGGATTTTCGCGCGGAACCTGTTCGCCGTTTATATACAGCCGCCCGGCGACCATCTGTATCTTGTCGCCCGGCAGACCGACAAGGCGCTTTACGTAATCCAGGCTGTCGTTGGGTTTGCGGAATACTATCACGTCGCCGCGCTTTGGCTCGCTGGCCAGGAAACGGCCGCTCCATAAATTCCACGACCCGAACGGAAACGAATTCCGCGAATATCCGTAAGACCATTTCTTTACAAAGATATGATCGCCTACATGCAGCGTGGGTATCATGGAACCCGACGGGATGTTAAAAGGCTCCAGCAAAAAGCTGCGGAAAACAATCGCGATTATTCCCGCCCAAACCAAGGTATTCACCCAATCGCGCAAGGTTGATGTATATTTCTTTGCCATAAACGCCCTCTTTTATTATCTGGAGCATGATAAACCCCGAATGTCATAAAATCAATATCAAATATTGCGGATATTCCCCAACTGTCGCGTTAACGAAAACATAATCAATAAAAGAATCTAGATTTGTTCACATACCCTATTTCCATGCCGGCGGTATATTCGCCAAATCCGATAATCCCGTCAAATTCGCATAACAATTCGCGACATGCGTCGTGGTCGCGTTCGGCCACTTTTCATACAAGAACTGTCCGTTAGACGTCGCGGACGGTCCGGTCAAAGAGTTCGCGGCGTTGAATGTTCCTGCGAACATACCATTTTGCAATGCGCCCGTTATATTATCAAACAGTCCGTTGCCGATACCGGTCAATCGTGAGCAACTTTGGAATGTTGTGGTGAACATATTCGTTGCCGGCGCGCCGGAAATCCCGGCGAAAAGGTTTCCGGGTATCACACCAGAAAGCCCGCTGCATCCCATAAACGTGCTTTGGAACATGTCGTCGGCCGGCGCACCGGCGATGTTGGCGAACAGCCCGGCCGGGATAGATCCCGTCAAACTGGTGCAAGAAAGGAACGTGGACAAAAACATGTCCGGTGCCGGCGCGCCGGATATTCCCGCAAATAAACCTTCTGGAATTGAACCGTTCAAATTTCCGCACGATTGGAATGTGCCGGCGAACATGCCGGGTGCTGGTTTACCAACAATGCCGGCAAACAACTTGTCCGGAATCGGCCCAGTCAGATACGCGTCGTTATAGAATGTGTTGTAAAACATATTTGTCGTCGGCGCGCCATGCAAACCGGCGAATAATCCCTCTGGAATCGGGCCGGTCCATCCGAAAAGCCCCGAGAAAGAGAACAAAAATTTCGGCGTGCCGTAGACGGTTGCATCCAGTATAGGAAATACTTTTCCGACGTCGCCTGATATGTCCGTAATTAATGATTTGTTCGTGGAACTATAAAATGATATGGCGGCCGCGGCGGTATTGTATTCGCTGGGCACGCCGCCGATGCCGATCGTGTAATTTCCGGCGTTCGCATAAGTATGCGCATAAGTGGTTTGCGTCGTCGTGCCTGCTCTGGGGAGTCTTTCTACCGGCGATCCGTCGCCCCAATCCACCGCGAAACCGCCGGCTGCGGAAATCTGGAAATCAAATGTTTGCCCGGCGCCGACGTTAGATACGGTCACGAAAAATTCGGGCGTTATGCATCGGCCGGAAACGGCGTCATAAGACCAATCGCAACAATACCCGTCTGGATACGGGCCGAATTTCGCGATTTGCGCCGGCGTGATTTCACCGCAAATTATCGGGACTATTTTCGTCGCGGTGGTATTCGTCCAACTGGGGCTGGCCCGATATGCCGCAACCTGGTCCGCGGGCACATGGACCAGCGCGACATTCGCGTTATTTAATCCCAAAGAATTCGCCGCCATGCCGGTGATGGGCGCGTCGCGCCACCACAGCCACGCGTGAAGCGGCGATGCGGACGCGCCCGATGTCTGGAACGTATTGTTAAAGAATCCGGTTGTTCCGGTCGGCGGCGCGATTGTCCACGCGCCCAATGATATTTTTTGCAACGACGGATTCGCGCTGAACGTTGTGTCCAGGAACGCGGCCCCCGCATCGCCGGTAATTTTCGGCAAAAAGTTTTCCGATGTCGTAGAGAGCTGCGACGCGGATGAAAATGTTCCGGTGAACATATTCGTCGCCGGGGTTCCATAGATATCGCCGAACAAATCATCGGGCACCGAACCGCTCAGGCCCGAACAGCCAAAGAATGTATTCTGAAACATGCTGGTCGCCGGCGCGCCGGATATCGCGCCGAATAATTTATCGGGTATGGAACCGGAAAGTTTAGAACAATTCTGGAACGTATTGGCGAACATGCTGGTCTGGGGCGCGCCCGACATGGTTCCGAACAAGTCGGACGGAATCGGGCCGGTCAGATTGCCGCATCCGAAAAAAGTGCTCTGGAACATATAGCCCGCCGGCGCGCCGGTGATTTTCCCGAACAAGGCCGGGGGTATCGCGCCCGTCAATCCGGTGCATCCGTAAAACGTGCCATTATACATATACGTCTGGGCCGCGCCGGAAATTCCCGCGAACAGCTTTGGCGGAATCGGTCCGGACAGACCGCTGTCCATAAAGAACGTGTTGTAAAACATCTGGGACGCGGGCGCGCCGGAAATTCCCGCGAACAAGTTTTCCGGAATCGCGCCCGACAGACCGGGGCAGTTATAGAACGTGCTGTTGAACATGCCGCTGGCCGGCGCGCCGGCGATTCCGACGAACAGGTTTTCGGACAACGGCCCGCTTAACCCCTTGCAGCCGTAAAATGTATTTTGAAACATGCTGGACGCCGGCTTGCCCGTAATTCCGGCGAACACATTCGCGGGGATGCCGCCCGACAACGCCGCGCAATTATAGAAAGTGCCCGAAAACATGCTGGACGCCGGCGCGCCCTTTACCCCGGCAAACAGATTTTCCGGAATCGCGCCCGCCAGTTTGGTGCAGCCGGAAAACGTGCTGCTGAACATGCCGGACTGGGGCGCGCCCTTGATCCCGGCGAACAGATTGTCAGGTATCGGCCCGGTCAAGCCGGTGCAGGCTGAAAACGTTCCGGCGAACATATTTCCCTGGGGCGCGCCCTGGATTCCGGCAAACAGATTTCCCGGTATCTCGGTCAGGCCGGTGCAGCCCTGGAATGTATATTGGAACGTCTGGGTGGACGGCGCGCCGACAACGTTCGCGAACAAGCTGCCCGGTATCGCGCCGGTCAGTTTCGTGTTTCCCGCGAACGTGCTGCTGAACATATACGGACCCGGTCCGCCGGAAAGCCCGGCGAACAAAGTGCCTGGAATCTCGCCGGCCCATCCGGTAAGGCCAGCGAATGTCTGGTAAAACTGCGGCTTTTTATCGGCGGTCGCGCCGATAATCGGAAATACCGCGCCGGCGTCGCCGGACACCTTCGTTATGCTGGCCTTGTTCGCAGAGGCGTAAAATGTAATCGCCGGGGTATTGACCGCGTTGTTGTATCCCGTCGCCAGCCCGACGACGCTGACGACATAGTTTCCGACCGACGAATACGAATGCGAATAAGTGTCCGCGGTCGTGCCCGCCCGCTCTATCCTCTGGACCGGCGTTCCGTCGCCCCAGTCAATCAGATAGCTGCCGGACGCGGAAATTGCAAAGTCAAACGCGCCGGATATGTTTGTCAGACCGACCTGGACCCTGCCCCATTTTTTCATCAGCAGATCTACGGCGGTGTTCACGGTGTTCGTATCAATCGCGACCGTGGTGGCCAGGACATTGTCGCAATAGTTGGTCAGATCATATCCGTAATTCAGTTTCTTGTTCGCGATGTCTATCGCGCACAGCAGATACTGCATATTCGCGGCGGCCGTCGGATTCGCGCCGGCGGCGGTATTTATCGGAAGATTCAGATTCCACTTTTGCTGGATGTAATTGTGCAGGTATTGGACGTTGGCGACAGGCCCCGCATGCGCGCCGGCAATAAAAAACAATGAAAAAACCGTGGCAAACAAAAGGCGAAGCAGCCCTCTCATAACATTCTCTTTAACATTATGAAATCTTAGCAATTATAAACAAATCTAGTAAAGGGAATTTTTGAAACAGGTTCTTATTGAGGAAGCGGCAGCGGCTGGGTCGGAACATTAAAGCTGCCGGTTACAGTATACGCGCCGGCCATGCTCTGGGTAACCGCGGTTGTCAGAACCGCATTGTCGGCCAGCACGCCCTGGGCCGCCGTCGCAAGGTTATCGTGCAGCAACTGGGCCGTCACCAGTTTTCCGGTCGTATCCGCGCCGGCGGTCAGTGTCGCCGAATCCATGGTGTCTGGCGCGGGTATTGGCGGCAATTGCGCGAACGGCACTTTGCCCGTCTCGTCCAGGGTCGCGACGCCGCCGGCGACACCCTTGGCCGATAACGGGACGGCCGCGGATATAATCCGGTCAACGTAATCCTGGCTGGTGACGGCGGCGAAAGCATCCGCCGAAAGAATCGCAAATGAACCAAGGCAAATTAGAAAAGCGGCGTTTTGTGCGGCAAGCAAAAAACGTGCACGGAATAAGTTCACAGCGCGCCAAAGCCCTATATTCTTGTTTATGATGAGCGTTATCCTTCCTACGATACTTTTGATTATACTGATTTTAAAAATTTAAGGCAAACGGATTTTTTTTCTTTGCTCTTTTTTATATTTATATTGCGCGGGTTCGGATAATTTCTTAAAATTCGGCCATGCTGACTTTGCGAACTTTGATTTTCAACGGGATTCAGGCGACGCCGATTGACGTTCAGATTCAGATTACCGGCGGTTTGCCAAAGCCGGAGTTTCATCTTATCGGACTGGTGGACAAGGCCGTCGCGGAATCGCAGGAACGCATACGCAATGCCTTGGCCGCGATGAACCTGTCGCTGCCCGCGCGGCGTTTGACCGTCAACCTCGCGCCCGCGGACATTGAAAAATCCGGCGCGCATTTTGACCTGGCCATTCTATGCGGAATATTATGCTCCATCGGCATTCTGCCGGAACAAGAACTAGCAAAATACGTAATCATGGGCGAGATAGGATTGAACGGCGCGCTGTTGAAAACAAACGGCATTCTGCCCGCGTCCGTCTGGGCGGCCGAAAACGGATACGGCATAATTTGTCCGGCGGACCAGGGGCCAGAGGCGCGCATATCCGGGCACACCGATATTCTTGCGCCGCGGCACATCCTGGATTTAATCAACCATTTCAAAGGCGTGCAGATTCTGCCGATTCCATCGGCCATAGGCTTGCCGCCCGAAGCGCGGGCGACGGATGGGTGTCTTTCAGATATTCGCGGCCAAGACGGGGCGAAACGCGCGCTGGAAATCGCGGCGGCCGGCGGTCACGCGATGCTGATGATCGGGCCGCCGGGATCGGGCAAGACCATGCTGGCATCGCGGCTGCCGGGCATATTGCCGCCGATGACCCCGCGGGAAATTCTGGATTGCAGCGTGATTTATTCCATCGCCGGAAAGCTGGGGCCGCACGGATTAATATCGTCGCGGCCATTCCGCGCGGCGCACCATACGGCCAGCGCGGTCGCGCTGTCGGGCGGCGGCGCGGACGCAAAGCCCGGCGAGATTTCGCTGGCCCACAACGGCGTTTTATTTTTGGACGAGCTGCCTGAATTCCAGCGGCAAACATTGGAAATCCTGCGCCAGCCGATGGAGTCGGGGACAATAATGATTTCCCGCGCGCGGCGGACCGCGACATATCCCGCGCGATTCCAATTAATCGCCGCGATGAATCCGTGTCCTTGCGGGCACCTCGGCAATGCCGCATTGTCATGCTCTCGCGCGCCACGATGCGCAGAGGCTTACCAGAATAAGATTTCCGGACCATTGCTGGACCGGATTGATTTGCATACCGATGTTGACGCCGTAAATCCATGGGATATGGCGGATTCCGATAAAATCGGCGAATCTTCCGCAACCGTTCGCGCGCGCGTCATTGCGGCGCGCGACAAACAACTGGCCCGATCGCGCGAGATGTTCGGCGCGGAAATTTTGAACGCGCATTTGGATGGCAAGAATTTGGACGCGGCGTGCGCCCTGTCCGATGCGGCCGTCAAATTCCTGAACCAGGCGGCCGAGAAAATGGGAATGTCCGCCCGCGGGTATCAGCGCATAAAGCGCATCGCGCGCACTATCGCGGACTTGCGGCATTCCGATGCCGTTGAAATCTCCGACATTGCCGAAGCATTATCATACCGACCGATCAACAGGGGGAAATACGGGGCGTAACCCTAAACCCGGGAACGAATATGAGCGATAATACCAGATATCTTTCCGCCACACGCGAAGAATTTTTGCGGCTGAACGGCGCGGCCGAAACCACCGAACCCCTCGGAATGCAAACAATTCAGAACGCGGCGGTCGGTCCTTGGCGGCCAAATATCCGGTTAAAAAAACAACCGATAAAGAATCTGAAAATTTGGAAATGCGCGCAACTCGCCCCCGCCCAAGATTTGCTAATCGGCAAAGCCGGCAGGAAACCGCCGCGGCGCGAAAATTACATGGACAAAGACGTAATTCTGCTGGGCTATGCGGAATCGTTTTTCGGGCATTTTCTGGCGGACAGCATGTCGCGGGCGTGGGTCACGTTGGACGAAAAATACGCGGATGCGGAATTCGTCGCCGTCAGGTCGCCGGACATGACGGACTTTATGGAAAAGCAGGCGCGGGAATTATACGCGTTGGCGGGGGTAAAAAATCTGACCCTGATACGCGAAAAAACAAGATTCAAAAGCGTGACGATTCCGGATTCTTCATTTGATTACTCGCGCGGACTGTTTCATAAAAAATTCGCGGACACTTTCGCGCGGATTGCGGATGGGGCGGCATGCGGCCGGATTCCGGGTTCGCCCGTCGCGCGTCACCGCGCGCTGGCGCGCCGGAACAACACAAAGAAAATCTATCTCTCTCGCACACATCTTGATAACAACCCCACGCTTGGCGAAGAAGGCATAGAGAAGATATTCAAAGACAACGGATACGCCGTCGTTCATCCCCAGGAATTGCCCCTGCGGGATATGATCAATGCCGCCGCCAATGCCGCGCATATCGCGGGGCTAGAAGGCACGGCGCTGCATTACAGTTTGTTTTCCAGGGATGGGATAAATCTGATCTGCATCAACCGATACAACGCGGCTATTCCGATGCAGATTCTGATTGATAAGTTAAAGGGCATCAATGCGACGTATATTGACGCGTCCGTTGATCCCTTTTCGCAGCGGAAAAATGAAAGCCCGCTGACCATCGTCGGATTGAACGGCAACATGCGGCGGTTTCTGGATGACAACGGGTTCGGATACGATGCGGATGCAATGCGCGCGGCGGACGTCCGGAACATGAAAATATTTATGAAGATTTGGCGCGCGCGTCACAGATGGCTGCCCAAATGGCTAGCGCAGTTTATAACCGTGCTGATTCCATTGCGCAAATGGCGCAAGTCCGCGCGGCGGGCGTTGGGTGTTTCATTTCAGGGAATTACCCGAAAAGAAATTAGTGACAGAGTGACAGAGTGACAGAGTTTTGGCAGCCGCGCTTTGCGCGGTTTTTAAAACTCAAACCTCACCCCCAGCTGCAGAGAGCCGTAAACAACGTTCTTGGCGCTGAACATATCTTTGGCCCTATGCGATACCGCGGATGCGTCCGCCGCGTTGTTCAGTTCCCACTTTATCCGCGGCAGGTAATTCACGCGCAGTCCGAAATCCAGAAATGCATTGTCAGAGAGCCCGTAAGACAATCCGGCCGCGGCCGACAGCGCGATATTTCCCGTCCGGGTTTCGGATGTATAGAAATCCAACGTCGGGCTGCCGCTGGCGGGGACGCCAAAGAACTGCATTGACGCGTCGCCCGACAGATCGCCGTAAATATCGGTCAGCGACATGACGGTCTTGGACGATGCGTATCCCAGCCCGACCCCGACATACGGGATCATCTTGCATTGGCCCTTGGGCCCTTCGCATCCATTATAAAAATCATAGTAAAACATCGCGGAAAAGATTTCCGTGGAAACCGTGGAACTGACGCCGCCGCTTTGAATGAACAGCTTTTGCCCCAGGTCGGTCGCGACGGTGCCCTCATACAATGGCAATGAATTATATTCAGCCTCTGCAATATGGTCCCAGTTGGCCTCTATCCGCCAAGACGGATTGTTTGACAAGACCCATCCGATCCCGACCCCGCCGATCCATGACACGGATGAAAAACTTTTTTTAACCGGCAGATTCGCAATATTCACCTGGCCTATTGGGGAAAATCCGGCGTTAAGGCATGCCGAGGGGGAGCCGCCGCAATAGCTTTCGCCCACCAATGTCACCCCGTCGGATGTCCAAAACGGTTCGGGGGTCAGCGCGCCCAGGTCGTTCTGCATGCTGCCGAATCCATACGCCCCGCCGCCGCGTATGGCGAGGGTAAACCGTCCGCCGTCGTCGTAATAATAGGCATCGGGATCATAGGGCGGATACTGCCAGTTCGCATGCGCCGCGCCGGCGCAAATGGCGGATAGCAACCAGCAAAGGGCAAGCGGCTTGTATTTCATATTCGTTATTATACCATAATCTTCCCCCTTGTTAAAGGGGGAAAATCAATCAACTATATCCTTGAAAATTTCCGCCGGGATCGTGCCGCCGGTGATATTGCTCATGGGCGAAAAATCATCGTTCCCGACCCAAACCCCGATGGTCAGGTCATTCGTCGCGCCGACGAACCAGGCGTCGCGGTAATCGTTGGATGTTCCGGTCTTGCCCCCTATGGCCCCGGCCGCGGCCGCGCGGTGGCCGGTTCCGCTGGCGCGCAGAACGCCGGCCAGCATTCCGGTCATATACCCCGTGGTATCGTCGGACAGCACGCCCAGCCCCCCGTCGCCGTCGCGTTGATACAATACCTGGCCCGAAGGCGTCAGGATTTTAAGAATCGCATAAGGCCGGACGGCGTATCCGTTATTCCAGACCGTGTTATACATGGCCGTCAGATTGACCAGGGTCATTTCCGACGATCCGATGACGGACGAATATTCCCGCCGCAGATTCGCGCCCACGCCCAGCCGCCCGGCCATTTTCAGAACGGCGTTCAGCCCGAATTTTTCCGCCAGCTTCAGGGGCACGGAATTCACGGACTTTGCAAACGCGGTGCCGAGAGTTATATCGCCGTAAAACTTTTCATTATAATTTTTCGGATGATAGTCGCCGATTGCAAACTGGCTGTCGTTCACCATCGCATCCGGCGTCATGCCGTTTTCCAACGCCACAAGATACACGACCAGCTTAAAGGTTGATCCCGGCTGGCGCAGCGCCAGCGCGCGGTTGAACTGTGACGATTGGTAATTGGTTCCGCCGACCATCGCGCGCAGCGCGCCGTCGCGCGACATCGCCACAGTCGCCGCCTGGCCCGCCCGCTTGTCCCGCGCATCGGCGATTTTGCGACGTATCACCGCGGCAACGTGTTCTTGCATATCGCTGTCCAACGTGGTATAGACAAGCAAGTCAGACGACACATTATCACCGATTATGCCCGCAACCTCGTCGCCGACATAGTCAGTCCAATAACGAAACACGTTTGTGTCCGGCGCGGGCGTCACGCCGTGCAAATCGGCCGCCGCCGCCCGCGCCGCGTCCAGCGTTATGAATTTCTGCCGCACCATTTCCACCAGAACGACGCGCGCGCGCGCGATGTTTTTGTCCGGATTCTTCATCGGGCTGTATGCGGTCGGGGCCTTTAGCATCGCCGCAATCTGCGCCGCCTCGGCCAATGACAAATCTTTCGCCGTTTTTTGAAACAGCTCGCGCGCGGCGGCGTCAATTCCGCGCATGCCCTTTACCAATGACACGCGGTTCATATACAAATCCAGAATCTGTTCTTTCGTGAAACGGTTTTCCAGCCAATAAGAAAGTATGACCTCTTGCACCTTTCTTTTTATCGTGCGGCGCGGCGACAGGAATATGTTCTTGGCCGTCTGCTGGGTCAATGATGATCCGCCCGCGACAACGGCGCCCGCGCGCAAATTGGACAAGACCGAACGCGTCATGCCGCGAATGTCGGTCGCGCCGTGGTCAAAGAAACGCTTGTCTTCTATCGCGACCATCGCCTGCCACACATAGGGCGGCAGACCCGATACCGAAACCGGACTGCCCATGATTTTATTGTTGCTGCGGATTTCATAGCCGTCCTTGTCTATGAACGTAATCGCGGGCGTCCGCGTTTCGTGCAGCATGGAGTCCAGCGACGGCATTTCCAAAAACGCCAGCAGAATATACACCCCGGCCGCCGCCAACGCCACCAGGCCCAACGTGAACAGCCACATGACGATGCGCCATTGCCATGCGACCTTCTTCTTCGGCTTTTGAGGTGATTTGTCTTTATCTTTTTCCATGGTCGGATTATACCACAAATCTACAACAGAGCGCAGCCATATTTTCAAAAACTATTTGAACTTGATAGGAAAGAATGCTATATATTCCTCGTATTAATTTATTACAACCCAAAAGGATAAAATATGAAAAACTCTTTACTAGTTGCCGTGGTTGCCACGGTGTTGCCGCTGGCCGCATGCGCGGATAAATCCGATTACAATGTAATCGCGGCGCAAATTGCCAATTGCAAAACGGTGCAGCCGCCTTTGACGCAAGGGGGGGATTACTTGGTCCTTTGCGATGCGACCGACCAATTGGTCGCCATATCGCAAAAAGAAAAGACCGAGAAATTTATGACCGGCGTGCAAAGCGGCGATGATATTCCAAAGATGCAACAACCCGGAAAAATCCTGATTAACGTGGTGCCAAACGAAAACTGCTATCGGGTTCTCGGCGACGGCGTTGACCTGACGAACCTGCCCACGGGGGACCGGGACTGGTACGCGGTGAAGGTTTGCGCGGAATAACAGCTGTCACTCCGGCGAAGGCCGGAGTGGGGCTTTTAAATATCAAAATTACAAATATATTCAAACTTTACGTAGGTAAAACGAAATTATGTAGGGGCAAATAATAATGCCGCCCCTACGGTTTGGAGGCCCGCTCCGGCCTGCGCCGGAGTGACACCCTCATTTTAACGACCTGCGTCGTTGCTTCTATAAATTCATTGAATCGGCGGAAAAAAGCCTTATAATCCAGGGTATGAAGAAATTGTGCCTTGCATTTTTTATCTGTATTCTGCCGCTGGCGGCCGTGGCGGGCGACGCAAAGCCCGGTCCCAACGCAAATGCCGGCCCCCGCAACACCGCCAATACGGCGGGGAAATCGTATTACAATAAACAGAGAAACCTGAATGCGGCTTTGTTCATGGCCATGCTGCCGCCGGCGGCAACGACCGATAATGCGGGGATAAATTATGACAAGTTGCGGGATATCATCGGATCGTGCACAAAGGCGTGGCAGTCAAAATACGCGTGGGATTATATCATCCGGTGCCCCGCGCGGCCCGAATTGATAGAGCTTTCCAAAAAAAACCCGGACGCCCGCTTTGTCAGCATCCCGAAAACAAACAAGGAATTCGCCAAGCTGGCGCGGTTGGATAAAATCCTGGTGAATGTGAATCCGTTCGGGGCCCGCGCGCGCGACGGGGAAATTACAAAATGCTATCGCATTATGGCGGACGGAACCGATGTGGCGAATCTGCCCGACGGCCCGTATGCGGTTAACGTGTGTCTGCCCCCGCGCTAAGGGCTTTTTCAAATTCCGCCTCGTCCCAAACCGCGACGCCCAGCTTTTGCGCGGTGGCCAGCTTTGATCCCGCGTCCGCGCCGGCGATGACTATGTCGGCTTTCGCGCTGACGCTGGATTGCACTTTCGCGCCGAGATTTTCCAGGATTTCAGTTGCCTCTTCCCGCGTGTGGTTTTGCAATGTGCCGGTAAGGACGATTTTTTTCCCAGATAACGGCCCCCGTAGGGGCAAATGATTATTTGCCCCTACATTTTTCGGATTGATTACCGTCAGATGTTTCAGCAATTCGTCCAGCGCGCGCGCGCTGTGATGGTCGGCGAAGAACTTCATAATCTCATTCGCCATCACGCCGCCGATGCCTTCTATCTTTATCAAGCGTTCTGGGACTTTGCCGATTCCCTTGACCTCTGCCAGCGGTTCCGTCATCGCCGCGCGCAGTTCGTTCAGTGATCCGAATTCGTTCGCCAGAACCTTTGCCGTCGCCTCGCCCACTTCTGGAATGCCAATCGCGAACAGCAGCCGGTGCAGGTCAATCGCGCGCCGCGCGTTTATCGCGGTGTCTAGATTCGCGACCGATTTTTCGCCATAGCCGTCCATCCCGCGCAATTCATCGCCGTGCATAGGGATCAGATTCCAAATGTTCGCCGGCGATTTCAGCCAGCCGAGTTCCACGAATTTCTCTATGTGTTTTGCGCCAAGGCCCTCTATATCAAATCCTTTGCGGGAAACGAAATGCTCCAGCTCGCCCACTATCTGGGCCGGACAGGACAAGGTATTGATACAGCGGCGCGCGACCTTGTTCGCTTCCTGGACCACATCCGCGCCGCAGACGGGGCATTTGGTCGGGAAATGATACGGATGGCTGTGTTCCGCGTGTTCCAGCGATTCTACAACCTGGGGGATGACGTCGCCCGCGCGTTGGACCACAACCTTGTCGCCGACGCGAAAGCCCCGCCGCTCTATCTCGTCCGCATTGTGCAGCGTCGCGCGCTGGACCACCACGCCGCCGATATTTATGGGGTCAAGCTCTGCAACCGGCGTCAAGACGCCGGTGCGCCCGACCTGGATCGTAATATCGCGAAGATGCGTAATCGCGCGGCGCGCCGGAAATTTATATGCGATTTCCCAGCGCGGGGAATTAGCGGTGGAACCCATTTTTTCCTGGGTAGCGACATCGTTGACCTTTACGACCAGGCCGTCTATATCAAACGGAATTGACGAGCGCGTATCCGCGATGCGATTGTAATATTCCTGAATTTCTTCCAGCGTGCGCGCGTGTTTGCACATGTGGCGGGTCGTTTTGAACCCCCACGATTCCAGCAAGTCAAAATATTCCGATTGCGTTTTCCAGGTCCGGTCGGACACTTCGCCCCAGGTATAGGCCAGCGCGCGCAGGCGGCGCTTTGCGGTGACGGCCGGGTCCAGCTGGCGCAATGAACCGGCCGCGGCGTTGCGGGGGTTTGCGAAAACTTTTGCGGATTTGTTTCCGGCGGCGGCGGCACGCTCCGCCTCTTCATTAAGCGCGAAAAAATCGCTGCGCATCATGTAAACCTCGCCCCGGATTTCCAGCACAGATGGTATAACCCCTGCCCTTGCGGCAGGGGTCGCCGAGGCACCTTCTCGTGCTCGGCGGGGGATGGGTTCATTAGTCAAAACATCAAAATTATTTTGTTTATTTGACCCATTCAACCCACCCCCCGGCCCGCAAAATCGCGAGCCGACCCCCGCCGCAAGGGCGGGGGTAAGAATCTTTGGCACATCCGGCACCATTTTCAGGTTTTCAGTAATGTCTTCGCCCATCATGCCGTTGCCGCGGGTCAATGCGCGGACCAGAACGCCGTCCTCATACCGCGCGGCGAACGACAGGCCATCGACTTTTGGTTCGATGAAGAGGTCGGATTGTAGGGGCGCATGATTGCGCCCAGGAAGACTCCGTGGCCAACGAAGGGCGCAATCATGCGCCCCTACACGCTTTAACCACTCCTCAACATCTTTCTCGTCAAAAACATCCGCGATGGACAGCATGGGTATGGAATGCGGGAAAGTCTTGAAATCGCGGCTGGTCGCGCCGCCGACGGTTTTCGCCACGCTGTTTTTGCCGGCGGACAATTCGGGGTATTCGGATTCAAGCTTTTTAGCCGCGCGCTTTGCCGCGTCGTATGTCGCGTCGTCAACCAGCGGCGCGTCGTTGGTGTGATACGCAACATCCCAATCGCGCAGTTTCTTCATCAGCGACGCATGTTCCGCCCGCGCCAACTCCGGCGTCGCCGCATCGTCAAAAAGGCTGGGTGTTTTAGACATGTAAAAATTATAGAAATTTATATAAATTCTTGCAAGAGGGAAATAAGCACCCCCACCCAGGAAGGAAGCCAAAAAATAGTTGCAATCCCGCAAATCCGATTAAAATAATTGAAAACTGGGGGGTGGAGAAAACGCAAAAGGGAACATTTATGGCGCCGCAAAAATATAATCCGCAAATAACGCAAAATTTGAAGTGTGTTTTATTAAATATGAAGTTTCAATCTTTCATTGAAGAGCAACTAGTTCCATGCGTAAACTTTATTGATGATCTTGGGGCAGATTCTCTGGATACAGTAGAGGCAATTATGGAGGTAGAGAAAGCATTTAATCTGTCAATACCCGATGATGAGGCCGAAGAAATGAGAACCTTTGGGGATATTGATAGCTATCTTCAAAAAAACATCCCTGATTACAAGCCACCGTATAACATTGCCCGGGATATTTCCCGCATCTCTGCATCCAGAGATATTACTGGTTTGCCAATGCCGGATCTGAATCCCGACTTTTATCATTCCATTATCGGAAACCAACCATTGATCTCAGCATCCGGAGATTATTTTAAACTTCCAGCAAACTTCTCATACGAGAATTGCACAAAATGCCCAGAACAAAGAGCTTGCGCAAACGCTTTTAATCAAGCCTATATGCGAAAAAAAGACAGACATCATTAATAATCGCCGCGATTGCGGCGATTATTATTGGGCATATGCAGACCGATGCATAGGGGCGCGTGGAAACGCGCCCCTATTCTGCATCCAATGCCTTTAACAACACATCTTTCAAATCATTCGGGATCATGCCTGTGGATGAATAGCCGCAATCCACATGATGGATCTCGCCCGTGACCGCGGACGACAGATTGCTGAAGAAATACACCGCCGCGCCGCCGACATCTTCCAAAGTAACATTCCGGCGCAGGGGCGTCATGTCCGAATTCAGACGTAGCATGGACTTTATTCCGCCCACGGCACTGGATGCCAAGGTCTTGATCGGGCCGGCCGAAATCGCGTTCACGCGGATTCCGTCTTTGCCAAGATCGGCCGCCAGATAGCGGACGGATGAATCCAGCGCGCTTTTCGCCACGCCCATCACGTTATAATTCGGAACGGATTTTTCGCCGCCAAAGTAAGTCATTGCAAGAATGCTGCCGCCGTTTTTCATCAATTTCGCAGAGCGGCGGGAAATATCAACCAAAGAATACACGGAAATATCCATGGTATTTTTAAAATTGTCGCGCGTCGTATCCGCATAACGCCCGACAAGTTCATCCTTGTTGGAAAACGCGATCGAGTGCAGGACGCCGTCCAGGGCGCCCCATTCTTTCTCAATCTCTGCAAACAGCGAATCCATGCTGGCGTCATCTTGCAGATCAACAAAACGAACAAACTTTGCGCCAACTTGCTCGGCCAATGGTTTCACGCGCTTTTCCAACATTTGCACCGTATACGGCATTGCGATTTCCGCACCCATCTCGTGCGCCATTTTTGCAATTCCCCAGGCGATGGACATATCGTTCGCCACACCGGTAATCAGAATCTTTTTTCCCTTTAACAACATTGTGTTTCCTTTTTGTTTTTTACAAAAATAGACTACCCCGGAATTCTTAAATAAATGCTCGCGATAAAAGCTCTGCATTTATTAACGAATTCCGGCCCTTCTGAGAAGGGCAATTAGACCGAGCTAAATTCCCCTTCTTAGAAGGGGCGAAAAACTGGGAGCACGCGAGGTTGCGGGCGACCTGAGTTTTTCGGGGTAGTCTATTTTTGCGAGTAAGAAAACAATACCCTAAAACGGGGCGATGTTCAATATGAAATTTTATTCTTGCCATAATACATTTCTGTGGGAAAACAAGAAATAAATTTGGGGGGTGTAAAACCACCCCACCGCGCGATACAAGCGCGGCACCCCTCCACAGGAGGGGAACACATGTGGGGACCATCGCCCGCGCATTACGCGAACGAATATTTCATCTTCAAATGGTCGGGGTTGTATGTGCCGTTCGCGATGGCGATGGTGTCTTCCACGATCACAAGCTCTTCATTCGTTGGAATCATAAATATTTTTATTTTGGAATCCGGCGCGCTGATTTCTGTCTCGCCGTGGCCCAGGCGGGCCGCCGTTTCCGCGTTCTTTTTGACATCCAGCTTTATCCCCAGTTCTTCCAATCCCGTCAGCATTTTTTCACGCAAAACAGGATCGTTTTCGCCAACGCCAGCGGTGAATACTATCGCGTCGGTCCGGCCCAATTCCGCCATGTATCCGCCGATATATTTCTTTACATTGTTGCTTTCCACGTCCAGCGCAAGGCGGCACAAATCGTTGCTGGTCGCGTTTTCTTCCACGTCGCGCCGATCGGTATAGCATTCGGTCAAGCCGAGAAGACCCGACTGCTTGTTAAGGTGGGTTTGCATTTGTTCGGGCGAAAGCTTCAATTGCTCCATTACATACAAAACTATGCCGGGATCCAAATCGCCCGGGCGCGTGCCCATGGTCAGTCCCGCCAACGGCGTCATTCCCATTGACGTATCAACCACCAGGCCGTTTTTAATCGCCGCCGCGGATACCCCGTTCCCGATGTGCATGGTTATGACATTTGTATCGCGCGCCGGTTTGCCCAGCATTTTTGCCGCGCGTTTGGACACATACAGGTGGCTGGTCCCATGAAATCCGTAACGGCGCACGCCCAGCTCTCGATACCACGCCGCCGGCACTGCATAGCGATACGCATAATCGGGCATGGTCTGGTGAAACGCGGTGTCAAATACCGCCACCTGGCGCGCGTTGGGCAGCAATTGCTTTGCCACGACAATGCCGACCAGATTCGCCGGATTGTGCAGCGGCGCAAGGGGGCCCAGTTCTTCTATGGTGCGTATGACCTCGTCCGTAATATCAACGGATGATTTGAATTTTTCTCCGCCGTGCACAACGCGGTGGCCGACCGCCGTAATTTCGTTCAGGTCAATTGACGCCTCGCGCAGCATGAACATGACGACGTTCAATGCCTCGTTATGATTCTCCATCGCGGTTTCTTTCTTGTCCCGATGCCCGTCGGGATATTTCTGGGTGATGAATGCCGTCGCGTCACCGATACGCTCTACATTGCCGCTGACCACCGGGGCGCGGGTATCGGCATCGTAAACCTGGTACTTTAAACTGGAAGAGCCGCAATTCAGCGCGAGTATATATGGCATACGTAGTCCTTTTAGGTATTGGGCACTAGGGCACTGGGCACTAGTTAATTAATTAATGGAGCGACAAGAATAACAATCATAAATGAAACAATCAAGGAAAATTTACGGATTTAAGATTTACGGATTTAAGATTTGACTACCCCGGAAAGCTAAGGCAGCATAGCTGCCAAGCTTTCCTCCCCTTCTGAGAAGGGGAACTAGCGCTCAATGGCTTTAATCAAATGAGTGCGAAGATACCCTTCCCCGGGGCCCCCGCAAAAACGAAGTTTTTGCGGGGTGGGTCCAGAAGGGTCGGAAATCCCGCAATCTCTGATTGCGTGGATTTCCGGGGTAGTCAAATCTTAAATCCGTAAATCTTAAATCCATAAATCCCTTAATACCATACCCGGAAAATCATTTTCCAGGTCGGGTTTGTGATTGATGTCTGTTCGCCGGTCGTTTTATGCGATACCCAGAACGGTTCGTTGTTTACCAATTGACGCAGGTGCAGTCCGTTTTCATCGCAAAACGCGACAGGCCGCGGGGTCGCGCGCGCGCCTATACCGAATGCATATACAATGTCGCCGATGCTGTATCCCGCCTGGGGCACCCGGCAAATCAGAACCGTATCGGCGGTCGCAGCGCCCAGATCTATGTCCGACGAATGAATTGCGTCAAATATATATTCTATGTATGACGCAGTTCCGATGTCGCACGCCGCGCTTTGCCCGAAATTAGTCGTGCGCAGATTGTATTCCCGGAACAAAGCATTCCAAAAATCCGCCGAGACCCCGTTTATATCAAACGGCGCCGCGGCCAATGCGGCGGGCATGCCATCGCCGGCCGCCCCGCCCGTTCCGCCGAGCGCGGAATTTACCGTCGCGGCCAATGCGGCGGCCGAAACGTTGGCCAGGTCGGCGCGCGCCAGCGCAAAACCGCCAAGGGTCGCGCCGTCGTGCGCGCGCACGGTTTCCGCGCCGCGCGTGGCATCCATGGTGATTTCGCCGGCCAGCCCGGTGAAATTGTCGTTTTGCGCGGTCCCCCCGCGCCGTATTTGCAATGTGCGTGTCATATTGTGTCCTTTCATTTAGATGAAATATTGACTACCCCGGAAAGCTTAGGTCGCCCGCAAGAAAGCGCGGCTTCCAGGTTTCGCTCGCTTGAAAGCTCCGCGTATCCTCGTAGTTGCTTGAACTTCGTGTTTGCAAACCAGCACAACACTCGTTCTCACATACTCGGATTCCGGCCCTTCTAGGAAGGGCAATTTAGTACTCATATGTTTAATCAAATGAGCACTAATTCCCCTTCCTAGAAGGGGAGGAAATCTTGGTTCCTGCGCGTAAGCGCAGAAACCTTAGATTTTCGGGGTAGTCAGTTTTTATAATAAAAACGCCCCCAAAAGGGGCCGTCAACGTGCGCGCATTATACCAAAAATCCGCGAAAAAAGCAAGCAGAGAGTAAAGTCGCGGCACCAAAAAGATTTGACAAAGGACATATTTGATTATAACATGCGGCATAACCCGGATATAAAATTAAACAAAAGAGATTAAAAATGCCCCAGATGTGCGATGCGCCGGAAAGTGTGGAGGATATCTTTCAAGAACGTGACAGCGATCTGAACCGGTTTTATAAAATTTTAGGGGCCGAGAATCGGTCTCCGATTTATACAATTAACGGCTATAAAGCGATTATCCCCAATTCCCGCGTGCAAATGGGCCAGGTCACGATAGAATGGGAACTGTTCGGCGATCTGTTGACCAAGGAAACAACCGAAACGATTTCCGATAGCCTGTCAAAAAAGAAATTCAGCCTGGTGGATGGATATGATACCGATGTTTCCGAAACGGTAGGGGGGTAAATTATTTCACGAAACCAGGCTCTCGCGGCTTGTCGTGGTTTTACCGGGCGCAATTCACGGCCCAGCAACAAGCGGTATCAAACCTGGTCCAACAAAGTCGTAAATTGCGGGCCGGATTCCTTGAAAGTAAAAACTGTAACTATTATATGGCATATGAATTGCAAAAGAAACTTTCCCGCCTGGGGAGAGAGAAAAACTGTTTCGACTTGCTCAATAAAGATAGCCTTGGCAAAGCTATTACAACTATTCAGAACTCCACCACGGAGGCTTACGCCACCATGGTGGACGACCACTATTTGTTGTTGTATCCCGTTCACGGCAGATACTTGATTATACGTGGCAATGAAATGATTAAAAACGAGGAACCAACCAAATTACCCGGAGAATTGATTGCTTCGGATTATTTCCGGATCAGATTATGGAAATCTTTGACCCAGGCCGAATATGCAAATGGATAAGCGCGCTTGCTGAAAATCAGCACCGTTCCCGCTCGTTCAATATCTTCAGCCAATTCGCCGCATTATATCCGCCCACCCCAGTTTTTCTAGGCGCATGAAAAAGTGCCGCCAAGAAAAACTACCCCTCCCGGGGAGGGGAATTAGAACGTTCAGGGGGAATTGCCACTCACTTGCTTCATGCCAGTGTAGGGGCAAATAATTATTTGCCCCTACAAACTATCACCGACCAACGACCAACGACCAACGACTAAAAAATATTTCCCTTGCTAAACCGCGAATGCGGTGATACTATGCGCTGGAATCATAACAACGGAATGAGTAAGTGTTTGTATTTACACTATTCTTTTTAATCTGCGTCGCGCTGTCCGGCAATCTTGCGCGCACCCCTGGAACGGCCGGTGGCCCATGGGGTCGGATTGATGCCTTGTTATATTCATATAACAAAGGATTATACCATGACCAAGAAAATTTACGTGGATGCAGTCCACCCGGAGGAAACCCGAGTGGTGGTGGCGGAAAATGGACGGGTTTCGGACTTTGACATTGAAACTACTACAAAACCCCAAATCAAAGGCAATATTTATTTATCCAAGGTGATCCGCGTAGAGCCGTCGCTGCAGGCCGCGTTTGTGGATTACGGCAGCGGAAAGAACGGATTTCTGCCTTTTTCCGAAATTCACCCCGATTATTACCAAGTGTCTGTGGAGCAGAAGAAAAAGCTGCTGGAGGCCGCGCACGCCAATATCGTTGACGATGACGAGGATCCAGATGACGAGGCGTCAGAGGTCGCGGACTATGACGACACCAGCGCGGGCGAGGATAACAAGGAATTCATTCGCCGGGCCCGCGAATTCAAGATTCAGGACGTCATAAAGCCGAAACAAATCCTGCTGGTCCAGGGGGTAAAGGAAGAGCGCGGGTTAAAGGGCGCGTCCATGACGACATACCTGTCGCTGGCGGGCCGTTTTGCCGTTCTGATGCCGAATTCCCGCAAGCGCAATTCCTATGGCATTTCCAAGAAGATTTCCGACCGTCCGGAAAGGGCGCGGCTGCGCGATATTCTGCATGGCCTTAAAATCCCGCGCGGGATGACGGTCGTTCTGCGCACCGCCGCATTCGGGACCCAGGGGGCGGATATAGAAAAAGACTATGAATATCTGGTAAATCTCTGGAACGAAATACGGACAACAACCCTGAAATCACTGGCGCCCGCCACTATTCATACCGAGGACTCCCTGCTCCGCCGCGTTGTTCGCGACTTTCTGTCGGCGCCGGAAGATATCCTGACCGTCCAGGGGGACGAGGCATTTGACGCCGCGACCAATTATTACAAACAGATGCATGGCAAGGCCCCTAAAAACGCCCTGGTCAAATATGACGATCCCGCCGTGCCGCTGTTCGTGCGCGCGGGGGTAGAGCAACAGCTGGAAGGTCTGCACGGCCCGTATGTTCAGCTGCCGTCCGGCGGGTCGCTGGTGATAAACACGACCGAGGCGATGGTGACCATAGACGTCAATTCATCCCGCGCAATCAAAGAAAAAGACATTGAACAGACCGCGCTGAATACCAATTTGGAGGCGGCGGAGGAAATCGGCCTGCAGCTGCGGCTACGCGATTTGGCCGGCATCATCGCGATTGACTTTATAGATATGGAGGAAGACCGGAACAACCGCCGTCTGGAATCCAAAATGCGCGAGATTATGAAACGCGACCGGGCCCGCACCCAGGTTGCGAAAATCAATAATTTCGGCGTGATGATGATTTCGCGCCAGCGGATGCGGTCGTCTTTCCAGGAATCTTCGTACATCATGTGCCCGCATTGTCAGGGCGCGGGGGTTGTGCCGTCTATCCAGACCGCGGCCATCATCTTGTTCCGGCATCTGCAGGAAAAGTTATTGGCTAAATCGGCGCAAAAGATCATTATGACCGTGCCCGGCGATGTCGCGGTTTACCTGCTGAATATCAAGCGGGCGGAGCTGGCGGCGATGGAGTCTGAATTCAACACCGAAATCGTGATTATGGCGGATGATTCCCTGTTGAATATTGACCAGTATGCCATCCAGCGCGTCGCGCCGGAAGTGGCGAAAACCGACGAGCTGTTGACCGCGCACGTCCCGTCAACGGATGTCAAGAAAAAGAATGCGGAGCATCAAGAGGCCAAAAAAGCCGTCCAAAACGCCCCCGCGCGGAAACGTCCGCAGCCCCAGGGCAACGGCCGCGACCAGGGCCGCGGCAACCGGGACAATCGCGATAACCGCAATAACGGCCAGCGCAATCAACAGCAGCAGCAAAAGCCGCAAAAGAAATCCATCTGGCAAAAGATTGTGGGGTAAGGAAAACGGCGCGAAGGCGGCTTTACTTATTCTTCATCATCTTTTTGATTATTGCGAACGTCAGTTTGCCGGTGTATTGAACCGCCGTCTCTGCAATTATGGCGGTGGTTTTCAAAGCCTGGGGGATGGGTTCCTTGCTTTGCAACGACGGCATGTCGGATACAATCGGAAGGCGACTGCCGAAAAGAGCGTTTCCTATATCGTCCAACTTTTTGCTTTTGGCTTGCTGTTTGAGTCTATCGGCCTCTGCTTTTATATCGGCATATGTGGCACCAATGCTCAAAAGAGCCTATATCTGGCCGAAATTCAAACCAGACTTCAGCAAATCTTGAATCGCCGCAAACGACCAGCCCATGCCGTCCATCTGTGCCACCAGGGCCGCGCTACAGCCACCCATCACCAGTTTCGTTTTTTCACCCGTTGTCATTGGCATCTTTGCACCCTTTTCTGTTCATTCACATTATAAATTATATATAAGATTTGTCAAATATTTTAATTTCAGACCGATAAGGATAGGGCCCGCTTGACCCACGTTCAAAATCATAATATTATCAATGCATGAAAAAAATTCTCTCGGTTTTGTTTCTGCTATTTGCCATCTGTCCCCTGCTCTGTTCGCCGGCGCGGGCGGCGGGGATGACCGAAATTCAGGATACCGAGATTGAATCCGTCTTGTACGAGCTGGTGGAGCCGATCGCGACCGCTGCCGGCGTGCCCCAGGGCCGTCTTAAAATTCACATTATCAATAATGACGAGTTCAATGCCTTTGTCGGCGGGGGCGAGGATGTTTACATCAACACCGGCCTGATTGCCCAGGTTAAAAATCCAAACGCGGTTCAGGCCGTTGTCGCCCACGAACTGGGCCATATGGTTGGCGGGCACATGGCCCAGATGTCCGCGCGCATGGATGCCGAAATGAAACGGTCGCTGGCCGTGCAGGCGCTGGGCATCGCGCTGATGTTCATCAATCCCATGGCCGGCGCGGGGCTGATGGCCGGGGCCAGCGGAATGGCAAACCAGGGATTAATGGCCTTTACCCGGGACGAGGAACGCGTCGCGGACAACATGGGTATAGATCTGTTGGTCAAATCACGCGTTTCAACCGACGGATTTACAGAGGTTATGCGGCAGATGAACGACATGGTCGGCGCGGCGGAATCGCGCGTGAATCCTTTTAACATCAGCCATCCCTTGACGACAGAGCGCATTCAAAACGCCAAAGAAAAAATCAAAGAAACCAAGGGCGCGAAGTCCGGCGGGGCGACGGCAGAGCAAAAGAAAAAATACGCGCTGGTGCGCGCAAAGATTATCGGATACTTGTCGTCCGCGGCGCATGTTAGCGACGTTTATCCGTCGTCCGACAAGTCCGACGGGGCCGTTTACGCCCGTGCAATAGCGGCAATGCGTGCCGGTAATTTAGCGGCGGCGAAAACGGGGACGCTGGTCCTGGTAACGCGCAGTCCCAAGAACCCGTTTTTTTACGAATTATTGGGCGACATAGAGTATCAATACGGTCATTATGACGACAGCATCGTCGCGTATGAGAAAAGTTTGGAATTAATAAATGAACCCACCCCCCGCGACTTCGTCGCGACCCCCGCCGCAAGGGCGGGGGGAGGAAAAACTGCGCCGCAGATTCAGGTTGCCCTGGCCCTGGTGCTGTCCGAGCGCGCAAAGCCGGCCGGTGGGGCGCGCCCGCCGAACGCGCCGAACGGCGGACTCGGCGAGTCCGCCCTACCGCAAAGCGACACCGATCGCGCGATAGAGCTGGCAAAGCGCGCGAACCTGGGCGCACCATCGCCGCTGGCATACTGGGTTTTGGCGCGCGCGTATCAGGCAAAGGCGGATGGCGACGCAAAAGATAAAACCGGACTGTCTGGAATTTCTGATTGGGCGATGGCGGAATTCTATGCGGCGCAGCATGATGCAAAGAACGCGAAAAAATACGCGGCAAGCGCGCAAAAGAAATTACAAAAATCCGCCCCGGAATATATCAAGTCCGGCGATATTCTGAAATCGGACGCGGAAGAGGATGATTAAGGGTTATTGCTGCGTTTCTGGGCGACCATATTTTTGAACGCCTGGGTTTGCAAATTATTCTTGTGATTGGCGATAGGGTTCCAATCATTGACGGATACCCCGGATTCAAAGCCGTTCGCTGCATTCCAGAACCAGGTTAATTCCTGGACCAGTTCTTCTTCGCTGGATGCGCCGCCGTATTCTTTCGCCGGGTTGTCTTTCTCAAGGCCGCGGGCCTTGGCCTCGCTCAGACGCTTGTACTCTTCATGGCAGACGCGTTCGGATATCGCATAGCCGTCATAGTCCGCCAGCAGTTCGTTCAGACGGGACATTTCACTCTTGTTTTTATCGTATAGCTCGCCCGCCATTTGCAGGCTGGCTTCGTAAAAATGTTTCTCTTTCGCGGACAGGCGCGGGCCGGCCGAGTTTTTCAAACGATTTGCCTTGGCCCCCAAGCGGGCCGCGCCGAATACTTCAAACAATCTGTCGGGTGTTTCGGTTTCCATCAGGCTGACGCGATGCGCCTCTAACGCTTCGTCATCGTCGGGATCACCGGAATAGCTGCCTTCTATAAAACTCTGCTGATCCGCTTTGGACCATCCTTTGCCGAAATCGTCCAGGGCCTTTTTCTCGGCGGCCAACTTCTTGCCCTCGTCGTCAAAATCCCCGACATCTTTGTCTATGCCCTTGACCTCTACCTCTATATCCGCAACGCGCTTTTGCGCCGTTACGGTTTCTGTCTTGTCCAGCGCGTCCAGCTGCAGCTGGTACTTTGCTGCGGATTTTGTATATCTGTTGGCCTCGGCATCGTAAATCTTTTTCTCTTCGGGCGTTTTTGCGGCGGCGGATTTTTTCTGGGCCAGCTTCAGCATCTTTTTGGACTTCGCAATATTGTCTTTTATCTTCGTTTCTTCGCGCGCCGCTTTTGCAATCTTTTTTTCCAGGTCGGCTTTTTCATCCAGCAGATCTTGCCGATGTTTCTTTTTTGCAGAAATTGCTGGTTCTGCCGCGTCCAGCAAAGCTTTTTTCTTTTTGTAATCCGATTCTTTTTTCTGGAACTCGCCCTCTTTCCGGCGCAGCGTTCGTATTATTTCCGCGGCGCGGTCGCGCTTTTTCCGCGCGCGGTCGCCGGCGGCCAGCTTGTTTTCCAAGGCCTCTATCTTGTTTTCGGTCGTGCCGTCGTCCAGTTTCAGCAAATCTTCGCGCAGGCGCAGCAAATCGGAAACCCGCGCCCGATGCCGCGTCGTGGTCGGCGGCGTTGTGGAATCGTCGGTGGTGTCCCAGTCCTTGTACTCGGAAAACTCTTGGTTCTTTTTGTCTTCCGCTTCTTTCCAAGCAATGTCCGCTTTTTCCGCGGTTTTGAATTTCGCGGAATTCTCGGCAATTTTTGCCATGGAGTCTTGCAGCTTTTTAATATCCGCATCCGGAATCTTTCCGCGGTAATGCTGGATAAGATTGCGCCCGACAACGGCCGTCCAGAACGCGCCCGCAACGCCCAGATTGAAACCCTTTTGCGCCGCATTGATGATAAGTTTCAGGGAATCGTGCTTCATAAAGGACGTGCCGTCAAACAGGCTCATCCCCGTCAGCGCGGCGGAAATTTCCTTGCCGTGCTCGCTGGTGAAGATATCGTACCGCATGACGGCCAGGGTTTCCAAGGCAACCTTGGCATCGCCGACACGGTTTTGCGCGGCGGCGCGTTTGATAATTTCTTTCGCGATGACCGTCGCTTGCTTTCCGTTCTTCAACGCGCCGGCAATCGCGTTTTTCATGTCGCCGGACTTTTCAATATCTTCCAGCGTTTCGCACAGGAAATCAAATCCTTTGCCACCGGATGAATATTTCGCATCAATGATTTTCTTGATGTCCGCTTTCTTTTCCAGAATTTTTTTCAGGCCGTCTTTGGGCGAAATCTCCGGCTTTACATCTGCGATCGCCGCAACGACGCCCCGTGCATTGGAGTCCAGATAGTTATGGCGGAGGGCCCGATTCCAGAATTTCTTTATGTGCCCTTCGGTCCAATCGTCCCAATCTTTTCCCCGCTGCTGCCAGAATGTCCGCTCGTCCTTGTACTTACCCGTTACCTTGTCATAGTTTACGTTTTCTATGACGGTGGCCATGGGCGACGTGATTTCGCTGCCGTTGTTTTCGGCAATCTGGGTGAAAAATCCGGACTGGCGATTGGCGGCCTTTGGGTCATACATAGCCTTTAATATTTCGCCATAAACCTTTGGATCCTGGAACTGGCGGAATTGGACGGGGTCTATTTCCTCATTCTTATCGTCCAATCTGTAAACGACGTTGGCGAGACCAGACACGCCGCCCAGTTCTGTCTGGACCTTTTTCAGCATTGCCGGGCTCAGCTTGCCGGTGCCCCAATCCGGATAAGCGATGGTATTTATCGTTTGGAATAAGTTGGAAAGTTTTTCCTTGGTTTTAGGATCGGTCTTGTACTTTTTATTGTTTATATCGTCAAACAGGTCGGATATTTTATAGTCTTTATCAAAAATCGGACGATACGTCTGCTGGTCGCGCAGCAAGATCTGCTGCATCAATTCGTTGTCTTTGCCGCCCAGCAGGGTTTTCAGGCCCTCTATGGGTTTGGTGACGCTGTCGCCCAGGACCGGTTCCGAGAACGCGTAAATATTTTTATCGCCAAAGAATTTGGAAAGCGGTTGCGGAATATCCGGGTCGGCGAATTTCGGCGGATTTGCATTTATGCCGCGGAACGCCGTGCGCAAAATCGTATAAAACCGCCGCTGTTCGGATGGATCAAGGTCGGTAAGCGAGAGCGGTAAATCCCCCGGTGCGTAAGACCGCTTATCCGTGCCCCGCAGGGTGGTTTTCAGGTTTCCCTGGCCATCAAACCATGTTTTCTGGCCGCCTGTGCGGAAATCGTTCAGATAAATCTTTTCGCCGATTTTGGCCGTATCGGTAACGGGATAAAGCCGGTGATATTCGGCAACCTGGGCCGGACTGCGCAGATAGAAATTGACGCCGTCGCCGGCCTTTAGCGTGCTGATTCCGGTCAGCGCGCGGATGGCGGCGTTTGTCGCCTTGTCTTTCGGGGTCTTTTCCGGAACCAGCAGCAGATAGACCATGTCGCCGACCGATTTGGTCATGAATTGTTTGTACTTTGCCTGGTTAGCCGCTGTAATTACAACATAATCTTCGCCCTCTATGTCGTCGCCGCTGCGCATGTCTTCCAGACGCGCACGCACCGGCTCTGACATCTGGGACAGATGGTAAGCCTTGAACCAATCAATAAGAAAATCTTTTAATTCATAAGCCATTGAAGCCAATTCCCCCGTTGCAAACCCGTCCAAAAAAACCGACCCGTTTTTTTGGACGGGAAAAAAATAGTCCGTGGCGGGGGACTTAAAAAAACGAACAAATATTAAAATATTCGGGATTTCTGCAAAAATACCCTTGAATTTTTGACAAAAATTGCTATAATGAGGTGAAAAGGGATTGGTCAAAAACTTGTCCAAAAAAACGGGTCGGTTTTTTTGGCCAGGTTTGAACAAAGGTTGCACCATTTTAACCCGCGCAATCAAAAGGTCCAAATATGGCAGTTATTGATAAAATCAAAGCTTTTTACAAGGCAAATACCCTGGCGTCCATGGAGGATTCCTATAGGCACGGCTTTACGGAACTGAGCGCACGCGGACTGCTGAATGACGAGCAAAAAACATGGTCGGGTGCGACACCCCCAGACTGGCGAAATGATACTGACCCGATAACAGGTGTTGTGACACATATCGGAGATGACTATCTGGAAGAATTTTATGAGGTTTTATTAAATACATTTCGCGCTGTGGCGGATGACCGGAAATCCATCGCGACCAATCCAGCAATTACAAAATTTCTGGATAAATATTTCGGCGCGGGAAAGATATTCAAGCCGTACGCTGCAAACCTGGCCCATCCAGACTTGGGACTATTGGGGGATTTGGGCGGCGGAATCATTGCCGAATTGTCCGTTAATGACGATATTCGCGCGCAGTTGGGATTCAGGAGCACAGCGGCCTATCATGATTTTTTGAATAAAGTGATTGGCGTGGCCCCGCCGCCATACAGCGGGCTGAACGATAAAAAAATACGGGAAAAGTTTCAAAGCGCGCTGAACGCATTGTCCCAAAACCAGACGCAGCTGCGCAAAAATTATAGCGAAATAGAGGCGTTGCTAACAAACAAACGCGATTTGTTGGCCGCTGGCGCGCCCGCCACTGACATAGCCAATGCGGATTTACGGATTCAAGAAAGCCTGAACAATCTGGAATATTCCGGCATAACCAGCATAGGCGGGGTTCCGTTGCCCGCGACAGCGGCGACTTTTACTGGGCTAACGCTTGATACCGCCATTACCGACGCGCATACTAAAAGTATTGTGGCCACCCCACTCATTACGAATATTGGCAAAGTAAACCATGTTTTAGCTGTAGATATAAATTCTACGCCGCTGACCGCCGCCGCAGATCTAGAGGCTAATGTTGATGACATTCTAAAAGCGTTTGCTAATTCCAAGGATATCCGCGAAGCCTTTATGCCGAAAATGGATTACGAATATGCCAACGCCATATCCGCAGGCATATCCAACACTGATTACAAGGAAGGCAAAAACAAAATATCGCCGCACTATGCCGATAAAAAAATGGTATTTGACCGCGCAAAGGCAAAAATCAAGGATGCCCAGGATAACTATTTGGGAAAATATCTGTCCATAGACAAACGTAAAAATATGCCCCCGGTATCCCGTGTAATATTTGACGAGATTTCCGCGCTGAAAATAAAACCGTCCGACGGATTGGCCAAAGTCGTGGAAAACGCCGACAAAATCAAACCGAAATTACCCGCGGCAGCTGTTCCAGATTTTGAGTTAATGATAAGCATGCTGAAGGATTTGTCCAGCACGACCCAGTTTAAGGATGCCCTGAAAAGCGGCAGCCAGATGCGGCAACTGAACGAAAACATCGCGGATATTATTTCGGATGAAAAAGATGAAACAAAACTTGTACAAAAAGAAGCCCAGGCAAAAAGAATACAGTTCATACTGAACGGCTTGTCTTACGGACTGACGACGTCCGGTATCCGCGACGAATTGAAAAAAGGCGATTTCAACATAATGAAAGGAACCAGTATGGAAAAAATTGCCAACGGTTTCTTTACAAATGCCATAAATTTTACTTTTAAAACCAGCTTTTTCGCGGCATTTGAAATTACCAACATGGCTAAAAACAAATTCCGTGGACGCGGTGCGGAATTCGGAACCGGCACACGGCAAGTCAAAGAAATAAAAGAAGCCCAGGATTATATCACGGCGCACCCCGCATTTGATCTGAGTTATTACAACACCGCGGCGGATGCGGCGAGGGTCGCATATGAAACCGCGTCAAGAAACGGTGATAAAAATGCTGAAAAACTGAAACAGTCACTGCAGCGGGCAGAGTTGTTAGTTCAGGCAAAAGAACAAAGTGACGAACGCGTGGCGGCAGCAGCAGCCGGGACAGTGCCGGCGAAAAAAACAGCACTGGATACCAAACTGCGCATAATGGCGCATTGGGATTTCGTACACAGTGGAAAAACCAATGACTGGGCGTTTGGAAACCACTCGCGCACAGAAAAAGAATACCATAACAAAGAATATTATATTAATCCAACAACTAGGAAAACAAAATACGAAATACAAAGGGATGCTCAACTACAACAATTCCTTAATAATGCTGGTTTAACTATCTGAGCGACGAAAAAAATTTCAAAAAACCTGATACTGTCAGGTTTTGTTTTTTAAATATTAATTGACAATTTTATATTAAGTGCTAATATTATTAAAAGTACGGGAAAAAAGTTAGTATTATGTCTCTTATAAATAATCTTTTAGAAATTAATAACACTCAGATTTCTGATGTTAATCTATACAATGAGCATATAAAAATAGGTTCAAATTTATGTAATCTGGAAACAGGCTTAAAAATAAACGCTGATAATAAAGTTTTATGGGTTTTTGAGAATATTGGCTTATACCTTGTTTTAGACCATAACGAATATAGGGAAGATGGGCCGGACACTTGTTGCTGTTCAATACATAGTATGAAAAATGGTAAGTTTATTGGGTCTGCATCCTATCTAGAAAACGCAAATTCATTTTATGAAAGAGTCTACGTTTATAACAGCATCGGGATTACTTTTATTAAACAACATTATTACTATTCTTCAGGCTATTTACAGCCAATATGTTTTATTACAAAAACAGGAGAACTAATTTCGGATGTACGATCTGTATCTTACAATTCTATATTAGGAACTAATAGTAATTTAAAATCTGGTCTAAAAACCGTAGAAAATAATACCGTTATAACTATTGAAAAAAATATTTGGGATTTTATTGAAATCGTGCAACAAGGCAACCGGATTCAGGCACACCTTAGAAACAAAGGCTGGTTAGGCGAAAGAAAAACCATTGATCTGGGGATGATAAAAACTAGTTCCACTCAACAGCCCGTTGAAACAGCCAGTCATAACAATAATAATTTAATCTGCAAATCGGCCAATATTGGCATAAAGAGTGTCAATGAAAAGAGCTTTGAACATAAATATCTTATTGATTTGAACACCGAAGAAAAGCTATTTGGCCCGTATTACAATATAACAATAAACGAGGATTTTGGCATCGGCATTTGTGATAATAGTACATTTTTTGATTTATATGGCAGAAAAGAAATAACTGAATTAAAAAATTCAGGTCTATTATTTAATAAAAACTTTTTAGTCATACAAAAATATGATCCGGGAACAAAAAGAGTTATAAACTGGATAAGGGTATCGGCGGAATATGTTATGAAACAAAAATCCGATATGGATGAATTGCTGGCGGAACGAAAATCAACCGGATTTACCGAGCTGGAAACAAAAGTTATATCAAGTCAAATAGAGCTGTTATCCGTGGCGGAACAATTATTGGAATCAAGAAAACTCAAACTGACAGAGCAGCAGATTGAAACCAAAGAGCGGGAAAGATACGCAAATGCCGCGCAGTCGGCAAAACAAACCCAAGAGAACAATTACAGTGAAATTGTTAATAAATGGAAAAGCATAAATAAATAGCTTTGGTTGCCGATGGTTCGCGCTAGGTGGATTTTTTTGGATTGCGACGGAAGTAGAGTTTTGCTTCGGTTAAAACTGTCCGCGGATTTTTTTGCAGCAATGAAAGAATAAAATTATCCCCTGTGATTTTTTTTGCGGCGGGGGTCGGCGCGGATTTCGCGGATGACGTGGATTTCAGGGCCAGCGTGGATTTCGTGCTCAGCATAGATTTTGCGGACGGGGCGTTCTTGGTTAAAAATATCCGCCGGAAAAATTTGTTCCATGGGGCGTCGTCTATGGTACCCTTTTTGAAATAATGTTCAAATTGGATATTAGTTAATAAACCCACCCTCCGCCCGATGCGCGGCCGCGCACCGGGGCGGCCCCCGCCGCAAGGGCGGGGGCCGACATTAGGTATTTTGCGGAAATTCGGCGCGCCGCCCGACACAACATCAAAGCAGACCATATCTGCGTCGTGGTTTTCGGCGGCGGCGTGCGCAAATTCCAGCAATTGCGGATGCAGCAAATCATCGTCGTCCATGAAATAGACGTATTTCCCGCGCGCCGCCCTTAACCCCGCCAGACGCGCCGACCATGCGCCCGAATTTTTTTGGGTGACGATGCGGATGCCGTTCACAAATTTCGCAAATTGCCGGAGTATCGCCGGACTGGCGTCCGTGCTGCCGTCATCCACAGCGACCAGTTCAAAGTCCGAGAAAGTCTGGGCCAGCAACGAGTTAATCGCCGCCGACAAATACTTTTCCGCGTTATATACCGGAATGATTACAGAGATTTCTGGAGAGGATTCTTTCATGCTTTGCTCCTGTTCAGAGTTGCCCCCCGCCCAAGATTTTGTAACGCGCGCAAAGCGCGCTAACAAAACCTATCCCGCCCCCGGGGCTTTGCCGTGGGCAAGGAAAATGGCGATCATTTATTTCGCACCCTACAACCAATCACCAGCACCAGCCACCAGCACCAGTCACCAGCACCAATCACCAGCACCAGTCACCAATCATTTTTTCACGATGCTTTTTACTTTGTCTTTCATTTCCGCGACGTGGTCTTTCAGGGCCTTGGCCTCGGCCAGCCAGCGTTTCATCCGCGCACGCAGCACGTTTTCATAGAGCAGGAACAATCCCCCCGCCCCGATCAGAGGTAGCAGGTAATAGATTATCCTGTATGCAACCAGCGCGCCGAATAGCGTCGCCCCGTTCGCGTCCCCCGGCAGGGCCAGCATGAAAAGGCTTTCAAATACGCCGATGCCGCCCGGAACCTGGCTGAACACGCCGGCGGTTTGGGCGATGACAAAGATGCCGATGAACGTGGTGAACGGAATATCAACCGACGGAATCAAGACCAGATACAGAACCAATCCGGCCAGGACATTATCCAGCATCCCCAGGCACATTTGGACAAATGTGGCGCCCGTTGACGGTATTTTGAATTCCAGCTCTCCTATGCGGACCTTTTTGTTTTGGAACAGCAGCGTCACCGCGTAATACGCGCCCAGCGACGCGACGCAGAACACGAACAAGATATGGACGCCGACATTCGCGGCGTTCGTCTGCTCAAACAATGCGCGCGGAACCATAAAGAATCCCGCGACTACAATCGCGACCACGCCCAGAAAGTAGGTGAATCCGGAAAAGGTCAGCATCTTTACAATATCGCCCGCCCGTATCCGCCAGCGCGTATACAGTCGGTACCGGATGGATCCGCCGGAAATCACCGCATGCCCGGCGTTGTTGCTGATGGCGAAACCGATGATTCCCGCCATCATCCATTTCCACCATGAAATCTTGTGGCTCTGCCCCACATAGCGCAACGCCATATAATCATAGAGAGAGAGGGCGATATAGCCGGTCAGTGCCGCAAGCGACGCATACACCAGATTCCTGAACGGGATGTTCCACAGCGCGCGGCCGATATCGTAAAGAGAGTATTTGCGCAGCTGCCAATACAGCATGCCGATGGCAATCAGGAAGAAAAACGCGCCCGCCCAAGAGATAAGCTTTTTGAATATTCTTTTAGATTTTGCAGACATGCACCCTTTCCTTTGGACGCATCCTACTATGGAGGCGACCAAGGGTCAAATAAAAAAATCAGGGAATAATCCCCGATGTTTTTAATCACATGCAAATTGCCGGTCCATCAACACCAGCAGACGCTGCCTTTCGCGCATCAGAGTTTCCCGGTTTGCCAGCAGCTCGCTTACTTCGGCACCACGCGGCGGGACGCTATTATACTCAATCGTATAGCCCATTTGGCGCAGGTCGGACGCGCTGTAATACCCCAGCTTGTACAACCAACCGGTCAGCTTGTTGATATCAGAATCAAAATCCAGCAACCGGTCGGTTGCGTCATAATAGTATGATGTGGCAAAATAATTGGAATTACTCATTTTCAGCGCATAAAATTTAACGGCATTCCATACAGTTCTGCCAGAAGCCCAATTCCGTTTCCCATTTGGCCAAGCGTTTTGTCGTGGTGACAAGATCGCCAGCAGCCTTGTTATACAATCTGCGATGCGCGGCGGCCTCGGTTCTGTAATTTTTCACAGGCTTGCCGTTTTCTTTGCGCGGCAACTCTGGTCCGACGTTCAGTATCTTCTGCAAACTGTTCAGCTCTTGCGCAATACCATTAATAATTAATTGTATGCTATCAGCCTGATTTAAAGCGTATTCATATGTCATACCCGTCTCCTTTTGATGGTTATGTCAACAATATAGCACGTTTTTATAGTTTGTCAACTATATTTGTATAAATATTTTGAAGGGGGGGCGAGGGGGGACTCCGGCAGATGTTTTCAATACCGGGCACCCACCCCCACCCTCCTGCCCTGATTTTTATCTTGAACCGTTTGTTCTAACCGGATATGATTGAAAAAGTTGTTTATCAAAGGATTAACATGCCAAGACCGTCACTACGCAAACCCGACCAAATGCGGCCCGTATCGCTGGAAACCGGGGTCAACAAATGGGCCGAGGGATCGTGCCTGATTAAAATCGGGGGCACCCAGGTATTATGCACCGCGACCGTGGAAATGCAGCAGCCGTTATGGAAGCGCCAGCAAAACAAGACCGGCGGATGGGTCCACGCGGAATATAGCATGCTGCCCCGCGCGGTAGAGGTTCGCAAAGGCCGCGAGGCAATTATGAAAGATCACCGCAGCGCGGAAATCACGCGGCTGATCGGGCGGGCCCTGCGCAGCGTGTGCGATATGGAAAAGCTGGGCAAGCACACCATTATCATAGACTGTGACGTGATTCAGGCCGACGGCGGCACCCGCACGGCGTCCATCACCGGCGGATATGTCGCGATGATGCTGGCGGTCAAGAAATTGCTGGATACCGGCCGCATCGGGGAAAACCCGGTATCTGATTTTGTCGCGGCGACGTCCGTCGGGCTTTGGAATAACGAGCTGATTTTGGACCTGGATTACGAAGAAGACTGTCACGCCGAACTGGACGCGAATTTCGCATGCACGGGCGACGGAAAGTTCATAGAAATTCAGGCCACCGGAGAGGCCCATCCCTTTGCGCCGGAACAAATGACCGCGATGATGGCACTCGCCGCCAAGGGGTGCTCGCAGCTGATCGGGCTGCAGAAACAGGTGTTAGGGGATTAAAGGGATTTATAGATTTAAGATTTACGGATTTAAGATTGGACTACCCCGGAAAGCTAAGGCAGCATAGCTGCCAAGCTTTCCTCCCCTTCTGCGAAGGGGAATTGCGCGCTCATTCGCTTAGCATTTAAACGCGCTAAATTGCCCTTCTCAGAAGGGCCGGAAAGCTTGCAAGCTTGCTTGCATAGCTTTCCGGGGTAGTCAAATCTCAAATCTTAAATCCGTAAATCTTAAATCCATAAATACTATTGACCAACGCGCACAATTGCGGTATAATATCATAAACATACAGAGGGAGTTTTTAATGAAATTCTTAACCAAACTTGCCATGGTTTCATTGATTTTGGCGAACTTTGGCGCCGCGGTCGCCGCCGATGCGCCGGCGCGCCAGGCGGGATCCATATCCGGCGCGATTATGTCCGCCAATGCTTCGCGCATGATTGCAATGCCTATCGCGCCCGGGGTTAACACAAACGTAAACATGGTGGTCCCCAGCGCGCCGCTGGCCCAGGCCCAGCAGATAAACTATTGCAACGCGCCGTATTTTGATTATGCGAAGTGTTGCGCCCAGCCGAACCCGCCGGCAAATATTTGCAACACGCCGCCGATTGATTTCTGCAAGCCGCCCTATTTTGACTATGCGAAGTGTTGCGCTCAGCCTAATCCGCCGGCAAACATCTGCAATCAGAACATTGATTACTGCAAGCCGCCCTATTTTGACTATGCGAAATGCTGCGCCCAGCCCAATCCCCCGGCAAATATCTGCAACCAGAACATTGATTACTGCAAAAAGCCGAATTTTGACTATAAGAAGTGTTGCGCCCAGCCCAATCCCCCGGCAAATATTTGCAATCAAGACATAGATTACTGCAAGCAGCCGAATTTCAATAAAGACAAATGCTGCGCCCAGCCTAATCCGCCCGCGAATATCTGCAATGAAATAGATTTCTGCAAGCCGCCGTATTTTGATAAAGACAAATGCTGCTATGGCCCGAATCCGGATCCGAAAATCTGCAAGGATAATATTGATTACTGCAAAAAACCGTTCTTTAACAAAGAAAAATGCTGCGCCCAGCCCAACCCGCCGACCGACATTTGCATCACAACCGATTGCGGCGATATCATCCCCGCGTTGGGCGTGGATAAATGCGTCGCGGAACGCGCGTGCACGGGCCTGTGGGCCGACGGCCACCAGGGCGTGTTTGACGAAGCCACGAACCAATGCCTGGTCCCGGTGGTCGCGCATAACTGGAACGGAATTATCAGGGTCAACGGCCAGGATGTGATGGCATACGCCCCCATGGGCAACGTATTTAAGTGCGGCGCCGAATCGTTTGAACAGGTCACATACATGCGCCGCTCGTCCCAATGGGTGATTCCGGTTATGATTGTCGGCGGCGCCGGCATAGGCGCGGGAATCGGCGCGATTATTGATCACTATGACAATAAAAAGGCCGAGAACTTCAAGAACGAGGTCGCGGCGAACGCATACAACGGCCATGACGCATCCCGGAAAGGGAATCCGTATTTCACGGTTACCGGCGGGACGGCGACAGCGACGCTGACCTGGAACGGCGTGCCATAGCT
>Ga0209629_10000054_pt1 | contig 47119 bp, 49 predicted proteins | sample TergutCu122P5_FD_187286 | JGI IMG/M metagenome (GOLD analysis project Ga0209629, IMG submission 187286) | Cubitermes ugandensis P5 segment gut microbial communities from Kakamega Forest, Kenya - Cu122 P5 (SPAdes) (version 2) | ecosystem: Host-associated > Arthropoda: Insects > Digestive system...
TTGATAAAAATGGGCGAGGCAAAGAGGTTCTCCCCATGGCACCTCACGAAGCGGAGCGCTACAAGATAAGATCGGGTGCGGAACGGGCGAACAGCCGCCTGAAAGAAGACTTCGGCGCGGGCAATGTCATGGTCAAAGGGCACAGCAAGGTAAGCCTTCACCTGATGTTCGGCGTTGTCGTACTGTTTGCAGACCAGTTGCTTCGGCTGGCCGGCTAGGCTTCGGCTATCAAAGTTCAGAGGGAGCGGCTTGCACACAAAAACGAAAATGGTTCATTTTGCAAAAGGCTCCCATAACCGGCAGAAAATATTCGTTGCTGGCGTAATTGGAATTGGCCCGCAGGGTGTCTGCCGCGCTCCAGAGCCGTTTCTCAATGGCTTCGATGTGTTCGAGCTGGGCCATGCCTATGCTCTCCTCTTCACCATGCTGGCTTTGTTTCTTTTCAGCCTGCAAAAAAGTTCAGCCGAAAATCTCCCGCAGTTCGGTATTGCTCAGTTTGCCGATCCAGCTTTCGCCGCTGTCGTTGCTATCACGCTGTTGCCGTTCGGCGCGAGCGTCCTTTCATATACAGGAGCGCGATAAGCACTACAGCCAGGCCGACTATTCCCAGGCCAATGAGTGGGCGAAAGCGCAGCCAGGCTATAGCAATAATCAGCAACGACCAGGCGAGGCCCAGCAGGATACTGACCAAGCCCGCGCCCGCGCCGACAATGCTGCCCAGGAAGGGAATAACGCTGGCCAGCACTGCCAGCGGGGCAGCGATCATCCACAACCCGAAGATGACGAGACAGACGCCGGCAAGACGCAAAATCCAGGTCATGGTCGTGTTAGCGGCATGAGCGGCGCCGTACATGTCTTCCAGGCTGTGCGTGCCCATGGTGAGCATACCGACGGTCTTGCCGTTGCTGGCATGGAACTGCTCAAACGTATCGCCGTTGAGCTTGGCGATAATGCTGACCGTACCAGGCCGGGTTTCCATGAACGTGACGCGCACGTCGCCAATCTGTGGCGCAACGGGCGAGGCGCTCAACATCACCGTATTGCCGCTGACGTGCACCAGTTGCGGCATCGCGGATGAGGGCTGTGGAACAGCCTGTGCATTGTGCGGGGAGAGCGCCAATTGTTTATGCAAATTGGCGGTTGCCTCTTCGGACAAGGTCACCTGCAGCGGCACCGCGCCGCCGATGGCGCTGATCATGAAGTCTGGCAGGCGATACGCGCCGAAGCTGACGTTGGCGGCCTGGGTCTTGAAATTCTCGATATTGGCCAGGACGGTATTCGTCTTGGTCGTGGCGGCATTGGGATCTTTAAACTCGGATGAATTGACCGGGGCCTTCACCCACTGCTGCGTGTAGGTATAGGTGGTTACGGTTTCTTGCCCGCCGCCGAGCTTCTTTTTTGTTTCCGTTGACGAGTGCTCCACCCACTGGAAATACTCCACTGTGCGTTCCAGGCGGATGGCATTGAGCGAAAGTCCAAAGACGGGATCGACCAGAATGTCTTTGGTTTCAACAGGACCGGTGGCATGGACGAGTTGCCCGTTTTTTGTGGTATCCAGCTTGCTTATGTCTCCCAACTCCCGCGTTATGGCTTGCGCCTCACGCAGGGCGACGCCGGTGGCCACGAAATTTCCTTCATTCCACCACAGCAGTATGGTGCCAGCGATAATCAGGATGCAACCGAAGCCGATGCCGCGAAGCGACGACCCCAAACGATCGAACCAACTGACCGAACTTGTTTCTGTGTATGCCGCCATGACGTATCCCATTGAATGGCCGGACCAGAGGATCCGGCTGCGCTTGTGAAGCCACAGAACGTCTTGGCTTCAAAAAGGTTCTTTGAGGGAACCGCTTTCTCACCCCGTAAACGCCATATAGATGGCCAAAACCGCTTTTTCGTAGTCCTCCGCCGCGACGCCGATGATGATGTTGATTTCTGACGCCCCCTGATTGATGACGCGGACGTTGACGCCGCTCTTCCCCAAGGCGGTGAAGACCTTGCCGGCGATGCCGGGGGTCGAACTCATGCCCTCGCCAACCACGGCCAACAGGGCCAGGTTATGCTCGACGACGAGGGAATCCGGCTCGACGGCGCGGCGGATGCCCGCAACCACCACCTCCTCGCGGCCCTTGAGCTGTTCCGTCTCCATAATCACCGAAACCGAGTCGATGCTCGATGGGCAATGCTCGAAACTGATGCCGTGTCTCAGCAACACACCCAACAAGGTATGGACGATGCCGGCCTGATGATGCAGCATGGTTTTGGCCACGGAAATCATCGAAAAGCCCTGTTTGCCGGCAATGCCGGCGATCTCGGTGCGGGCCAAAGCGTCGGCGCTGAGTTGCGGCGTAATCAGGGTGCCGGCATCCTGCGGGCGGTTGGTGTTTTTGATGCGGATGGGAATACCGGCCTCACGCACCGGCAAAATCGCCTCGTCATGGAAGACCGAGGCTCCCATGTAGGCCATCTCGCGCACTTCGTGAAAAGATATTTCGCTGATGACCTTCGGGTCATAGATTAGGCGCGGATCGGCCATCAGGATGCCGGAGGTATCGGTCCAGTTTTCGTACAGAGCGGCATTGGCGGCGCGGGCGGCGATGGCCCCGGAAATATCCGAGCCGCCACGGGAAAAGGTTTTCACCGTTCTCTCGCCGTTCCTGCCATCGTAGCCGTAGAAGCCGGCCATGACGTAGGTTTTTGCTGAGTCGGCGAGCAGCTTAGCGAGCGTTTCGTAGGTTTCCGGCAACACGCCGCCGTCTTCGCCGATGGCGACACAGTGACCTGGGTCAATCATCTCGGCGCCGAGGTAGGCGGCCATCAAAAGGGCACAGCAGTATTCGCCGCGGCTGGCGGCGAAATCGGCGTTACAGCCGGCGGCAAGTCTGGCCGACAATTCATCCAAGGCCGCCGGCACCGGTGAGTCGATGGCCAAAGCGGCGGCGATTGCGGCGAAACGCTCACGGATCGTTGTCAACGGGCCGGAGAAATCGCCGCCAGCCACCGCCAGTTGGTGACAGCGGTACAACAGGTCGGTTATTTTTTCATCGTCCGGGTGGCGTTTGCCCGGCGCCGACACCACGACAATTTTCCGCCTCGGATCGGCCTCGACGATGGCTTTGACCTTTTCAAACTGCCCGGCGTCGGCCAGGCTGGAACCACCAAATTTCACCACAATTCTTTCCATGCTTTTTCCCTTTTACGCGCGTTGATGACGATTTTTGCCTGACGATATAAGCGTTTGGCAAGGACGAAAGCAATACCCGCCGCAACCGGGAATTGCAAGCGCTGGCTGATGAATTTGCCAATAATTTCTTTGACGAATGGCCGGGGCTATGCTATCGGAACCAGCCGTAGCCGGGGCCACAAGGGGAGAAAATAAAATGGACAAAACGCATGATTGAAGCCGCCGCCGAAAGCACCGACACGGCCTCGCCGCCAGGGACGGATTCGCCCCATGAAATCGCCATTGCCGGCACCAGGCCGTCCAGCGACAAGCCTGACGATCATGGCAGCCGGAAGGGGCGTCGCGGCAAAAAGAAAAAAGGCTGCGGCTGCCTCGGTTGCCTGACGATTATCGTTGTCATTCTCGCCATTTTCGGCGGTCTGGCCGGGCGGGCCATTTACCAGGAGGCCACAACCTCCCGCTATCAGGCCGAATACATCCATCGTTACGCCGTGCCATTGCGCTACGGCATCGACTATGGCTCGGCGTTGAATCGGAGCGAGCCAAACGGCGCCTCCTGGGGAGCGCGGATTTTTCCCAGCCACGGCCCCTACGACCAGCGTCTTGGCTATATCGGGCTGCCGGAGTACATCCAGGCACTGACCGGTGAAAGGATGCGGGTAGCGCGGCAGACCCACTTCAGCGCGGAGTTGCGTGAGCATGTCCGGCGCGGCCTCAACATCCCCTATGCCGAGAAGGAACAGGCCGGGCTGAAGATTGCCGACAAGGCCGGCGAAACGCTGTTTATCTCGCGCACGCCGGGGCGTTTGTACGGGCAATTTTCCGATATTCCGGAGATTCTTGTCAAAAGCCTGACCTATATCGAGGACCGTGACCTGTTGGATGACAGTGAACGAAAGCGCAACCCGGCGGTCAACTGGGGGCGCTTCGCCAAAGCCATCCTGTCGCAGGCGGTGGAGAGGGTCGGCCTGCATATGCCGTCGATGGGTGGCAGCACGCTGGCTACGCAGATGGAGAAATTCCGCCATTCGCCGCAGGGCGTCACCGGTTCCGCTGAAGAAAAACTACGGCAGATGGCCTCGGCCAGCGTCCGCGCCTATAAAAACAGCGAGGATACCCGTGCCTACCGGCGGCAACTGCTGGTCGATTATCTCAACGCCGTGCCCTTGTCGGCGGCGCCAGGTTTCGGCGAGATCAACGGCCTCGGTGACGGCTTGTTTGTCTGGTATGGTGACGACTTCGCCACCACCAACGCCCTGCTCAAGGAAGAAAACCTGACCGGCGACCGGCTCACGGCGCAGGCGCGGGCCTACAAGCGGGCGCTCAGTCTGATGATCGCCCATCGCCGCCCCAGCTATTACCTCGATGGCGGGCGCGACGATCTGTCGCGGCTCTGTGACAGCTACCTGCGGATTCTGGCGCAAGAACACATCGTGCCGCCGGCGCTGGCTGAAGCCGCCCTCAATGAACCGCTCGTTTTCCGGGATTTTCGCCATGATCCGGCGCAGCGGCCAATCAGCGCCGGTAAGGGCGCCAATATGGTGCGCAATCGCCTGGCATCTCTCTTGCGCTCCTCGCTGTATGACCTCGACCGTTTCGATATGAGCGTCGATACCACCATCGACGGCGCCCTGCAAAAGCGGATCGGCGACTATCTGAAAGGTCTCGAAGACCCGAAAATCGCCGCTCGCTACGGCCTGATCGGCAAATCGCTGCTGCAACCGGGTCAGACCGGGGCCGTGCGTTACAGTTTCACCCTGTTCGAGAAAAGTCCGACCGGGGCCATGGTGCGCGTGCAGACCGACACCATCGACGGGCCGTTTGACATCAACGAGGGCAGCAAGCTCGAGCTGGGTTCGACGGCCAAGCTGCGGGTGCTGGCCACATACTTGCAAATTGTCTCTGAACTTTACGATGAGTTCAGCCTGCTGCGCGAGTTGGAGCTGACCCGCCTGCTTCAGTTCGACATCGACCCGATCAGCCGTTTCATCGCCGAAGCCTTTCTCAACAACCCAGACATCAGCCGCCGCGAAATGCTCGACAAGGCGATGAGCCGCCAGTATTCCGCCAACCCCGCCGAGCGCTTTTTCACCGGTGGCAGTATCCACATTTTCAGCAACTTCGAGTCGAGCGACAACGAACGCATGCCCACAGTGGCGGAAGCCTTACAGCATTCCATCAATCTCCCCTTCGTCCGCCTGATGCGCGACATCGTCCGCTGCACCAGCGCCCGCCAGTGGAAGGAGCGGGAAAATTTGCTCGCCGACGACCACGACCCACGCCGCAAGGAGCTGCTCGACGCCTTCATCGACCGGGAAAGCCAGGTCTTTCTGCGCCGTTTCTGGCGGAAATACCAGGGGAAAAACAGCGAGGAACGCCTCGATACCTTACTCGCCGGACGGCGGGCCGGAGCTAACCGCCTGGCGGTTATCCACCATGTGCTGTTTCCCGATGACAGCGCAAAAGGCCTGGCAGTTTTTCTCGACAATCACCTGCCGGGGAAAATCGGCGACAAACGGGTCACGGAGCTGTATGGCAAGTACCAGGACAGCGGCTACAACCTAACCGATCTCGGTTATCTGGCCGGTCTCCATCCACTGGAGCTGTGGCTGCTCGCCTATTTGAATAAACCCGGTCAGCATACATTGGCCGACGCCACCCTAAAAAGCGCCATGGCCCGGCGCGACGCCTACGCCTGGCTAGGGCGCGGCAAATCGAAAGGGGCGCGCGACAGCCGCATCCGGGCGATGATGGAGGTTGACGCTTTTTCGGACATTCACCGCCGCTGGCGGAGCATGGGCTATCCCTTCGATCATATGGTGCCGTCTCTGGCCAGCGCCCTCGGTTCTTCCGGCGATCGCCCGGCGGCCTTGGCGGATCTCATGGGCATTATCATGAACGACGGCCAGCGCCTGCCGACCTGGCGTTTTTCGCAAATAGAATTTGCCGCCGATACACCCTATGAAACGCTTTTGCTGCCGGACCCGTCAGCGCCGGAGCGGGTCTTTCCCATCGAGGTGGCGCAGGTGCTGCGCGAAGCCTTGGCCAAGGTGGTGGCCGGCGGTACCGCGCGCCGCCTGTCCGGCGCCTTCGCCCTGCCGGATGGCGCCGTCTTTGTCGCCGGCGGCAAAACCGGCACGGGAGACAATCGCATCTTCACGGTCAACGCTCAAGGCGAGCGTGGCGCTTCCAAGGCCCTGAACCGCACCGCCACCTTCGTTTTTTATCTCGGCGACAGCCACTTCGGCACGCTGACCGTCTTCGTGGCTGGTCGCGCCGCCAGCGCCTTCAGCTTTACCTCGGCCTTGCCGGTACAGACGCTGAAAGGCATGGCGCCGCTCCTCACCCCGATTTTGACCGGGGCGCGGATGCCGCCACCGCCGCCGAAACGGGTGGTGCCGGTGGTGGCGCCGCCCACGGATGAAACCGAGGATACGGCGCCTTCGGAACAGGTGGAGCCGGAAGAATGATTACCAGCGGTGTTCGCGCGGCATCGGCGAAGCCGGCAAGGATGGACGAGGCGGGTCGCCGGCTGGAGACCGGAAATCTGGATTGAAACCTGGATTGTTTGGCCGCCAGGACGGGCCGCCAGGACGGAAACCGTGAGGCTTGCCGGGCCGGTTTTGCCAGCCGGGCCGGAGAGGAGGCCAATGTGAGCGGTAGCCTGGAGCTGGCCGCCATTGGCGTGGCGGGTGAACGTAGGCCGGTCGCGACCAACGGACGTGGTTGTAATAGAAAGGCGAATACGAGTAGCCCGGCCAAGCGGAATCATAGTAAAAAGAAGAGTAGCCGCTGTAGACCGGCTGCGCCAGCGCTACCTCGCCCTCATAAGGATAGTAGCAGCCGCCCAGCAACAGCGGCAGAATCAGGGAAAAGAACAAGCTCGCGGGCTTTTTCATGACGCGCCTCATTGTGGTGGATGTCGAGTAGAGTGCGGAAAACTGTAATTTCTTTTTCCGCCGTCACATCCATGACTATACTGCGTCATCGGGTATAAGGCTGGCAAAGATATGGTGAGTGTGGATCGACGATGCCGTGCCCCACCGCAACACATCATTCCATCAGCCAGCGCAAAACGTTCGCACGCAGGATGCCGTCGTAGTCGCCGTCTGGATCATTGTCGAGGGTGAGCAGGGTTTTCGCGTAATGATTGCCGATGCCGCGCAGAGGCGCGAGTTCCCGTTCCAGCGTTTTGGCGTCACGCACCGAAGCAGAGACTTGAAAATACGCCTGCCCATCGCCATTCATGGCGACGAAATCCACTTCCAGCACGTCAACCTTGCCGACAAAGACCGAATAGCCGCGCCGCAAGAGTTCCAGATACACCACATTTTCGAGGACATGGCCAACGTCGCCGCCAGCTTTCCCCAGCAGATGCGTGCGTAGCCTGACATCCACCGCGTAGTATTTTTCCAGCGTTTTCAGATGCTGTTTGCCTCTCACATCATAGCGTTTGGCCTGGTAGAGGATAAATCCATCTGTCAGTGCCCGCAGGTAACGCTCCACCGTTTTTGTGTCGATCCGCCGCCCGCCCGCGCTCATGGCGTCGCTGATACGTTTGCTCGACAGCGGGCTGCCGACGTTATCGAAGGCGAAACGAAGAATGCTTTCCAGCATCATGACATCGGCGAAGCGGTGGCGGCTGATAACATCTTTTAACACCACCGAGGAATAGATGCCTTGCAAATAGTCGGCCACATGCTTGGCATTGCCGCGAAAATCGAGGGCGCCGGGGAACGAGCTGAACAGCAGGTATTCGCGATAGGCGTCCTCCAAATTGGCCGTGCCGATGAAGCCAGCGTACTCTTTGAACGACAGCGGCAGCATTTCGATGGCGATGTAGCGTCCGGACAATAAGGTGGCAAGCTCACCGGAAAGTAAATAGGCGTTAGAGCCGGTCAGGTAGATGTCCAGGTTTTGCCGCAGATGCAGGCTGTCCACCACCTCCTCAAAGCTTGGCACCGCCTGAATTTCATCCAAAAAAACGTAGTTCATCCCCTCCGGGCGCATCTTTTCTAACACATGAGCGTGCAAAACGTCTGGGTCGCGCAGATGCCGATTGGCGTAATCCTCAAAATTGACCGCGACAATTCGCTTGCCAGGAACACCGTTCTGGCGCAGGTATTCTTGGAACAATGCCAACAGAGTGGACTTGCCACAGCGGCGTATGCCAGTCACCACTTTGATGACTGGCTTGTCCCGGTAGGCAATCAGCCGCTCCATGTATTCTACTCTGTCAATCATGTCCGCTGAGTATTTTTTTTTTTGGTGCTACCGCCGAAAAGTATTCAAGAAAAGAAAGTTATTGGAGAATAATCCAATAACTTTATAGCAAATAGATTGTGATTATTCAAGTCGCGGTCGCTTGCCGAGAATTTTTCCCGGCAGCACCCTATTCACCGCGCATCGGGGCACCAAAACGGATGCTGCGTTCGGTAGCCAGTGTGTCGAAACGGATGACGTAGCAGCCTTGGCCTGGTAACACGGCGGTAACGGTGCCGGCGCCAAAGACAGGATGGACAATCTGGTCACCGGCAACAAATTGGGCAAAGCCGCTATGTAAGCGTATGTCGCCGACATGTTGATGGTTTTTCGCCTCGGTCACGAGTGCCGCGTCGAGTTCTTCGGCGAAGTCGAGGTTTTCCCGACCCACCTCGAAGATGAAGCGCGATGGATACTTGAACAGGCCGTCATTACCGAGACCCTCGGCGTCGGAGAGGAAGAGCCGGTCTTTTGCTCTGGTCATGGCGACATAGGCCAGGCGGCGTTCCTCTTCCATCTCCTCTGGCGTTGCCGTTTGCCTGCTCGGAAAGACGCCCTCGTTGAGGCCGCGGACAAAGACATGAGCGAATTCCATGCCTTTGGCGCTGTGCACGGTCATCAGTTTGACCGCCTCCATTTTGCCCTGCCGGTCGAGATCGGTAATCAGGGCGATGCGGGCAAGAAAATCGGCGAAACCTTCCTCGCCGTCGGCACCGGCTTCGGCCACCGCCCGTTTCAGTTCGGCGACGTTATCGAAGCGCTCCTGATCGCCCTGGAGGCGTAGATATTCCTCGTAGCCGCTCTTTTCCAAAAGCGTCTGTAACACCTCGCCCATCGGTAAGCTCCCAGCGACCGCCTGTGTTCGCGTCGTCTCGATTGCCGTCACATAGGCGGCGGCGCAGGTGGCGGAGAACAATGGCGTGCTCAGGTTGGCTCGCAAGGCGGCGTAGAGAGAAATTTGCCGCGTCTCGGCGTAATTTTGCAGAAATTCCAGCTTCTTTTTGCCGATCTTGCGGGCCGGTGTCTTGATGCTGCGCAGGAAGGCCAGGTCATCAGCGGCGGTCAGCATCCGCATATAGCATAAAATATCTTTTATCTCGCGGCGTCCGTAAAAGGCGACACCGCCATAAACGATATACGGAATGCCTTTGGCGACGAACTGGTCTTCCAGCGCCCGTCCCAGATAATGAGCGCGATAGAGCACGGCCACCGAGCCGAGTTCGGCGCCATCTGAGTGCAGGGTTTCGATTTGCCGGGTAATCCACTCGGCTTCAAGCTTGTCGCTTTTCGCGTGATAATAGAGGGGCTTCGGCCCGTGGTCGCGCACAGCGGTCAGGACACTCGGAAAATGGTCGCTGTTTTTGCCGATCAACGTCGCCGCCGCCGCTAGGATCTCCGGCCTGGAGCGGTAGTTGGTGGTCAAGGCGATGGTAATAGCTTGCGGATAGACTTTGTCAACATCAAGAAAAAGCCGGGCATGGGAGCCGCGCCAGGAGTAGATGGTTTGGTCCGGGTCGCCGACAATGAAGAGGTTGCCGTGTTTACCGGCCAAGAGTTGCGCCAAATGGTATTGCCTACGGCTGACATCCTGGAATTCATCGACCATGACATACTGCATCCGCTCCTGCCATTTGGTGCAGATGTTGGGGAATTTTTCGAGAATATAAACGGCGAAGTTGATCAGATCGTTGAAATCACAGCCAAATGATTTTTTCTGCTCGTAGAGGTAACGCAGGAAGATTTCCTCATCGCGGTTTTTCGCCGCGGCGATCTTCGCCTGCAATTTTTCGTTATCGAGGGTCAGGATGTCGCCAATATAGGTGACGGCAAAAAGTTTTTTCGCCTCGAGTACCTCGTCAAGCGTCCGTTTGATCGTGGTCTCACGCAGTGTCAGGCCCATATCGGCGAAAATCTTCAGCAAAATCTGCTTCTGATCTTCGACATCGAGGATGATGAAGTTAGCTGGGTAATGCAGGACGTGAATGTCTTCTTTCAACAGCCGCACGCAGAAGGCATGGAAGGTACAGATAGAGCCGAGGTCGAGGTCGCCCAAGACGGCGCGGATGCGGCGCTTCATCTCATTCGCCGCCCGGTTGGTGAAGGTGGCGCAGAGGATATTTTGCGGCGCCATGCCCAAGGTATCGGCGAGATAGCAAAACCTGGCCACGAGCGTCCGCGTCTTGCCCGTGCCTGGCCCGGCCATCACGCGAACCACTCCTTCAGTGGCAAGCACGGCGCGCTGCTGTTCCGGGTTCAGCGCTGGCGTGCTTTCCGCTGTTAACCCACCCGTTTCAACCAAAGGTGATCACCTTGTCGGCCAGTTGCATGGCGGTGATAATATCGAGCATGTTGGTGGTTTGGCCGCACTGTTTTTGGTCGGTCAGGCCAAAATGACTCAGGCAGGTGCCGCAGGCTAGGATAGTCAAGCCATGACGCTCGTAAGCCGCCAGATCATCGAGCACCGGCGAACCCGCCGCCACCAGTTTGACGCCGCTGTTGATGAAAACCAGCCGCCACAGGTCATCGCCCATCTCTGGCAGAGTTTTGATAAAACTGGTCATCAGTTTGCCGCCGAGCGCCGCGTCACCGGCGCCAAGTTGGTCGGAGCCAATCAAGACCATGATTTTCCGGGCGTTGGCGTGAGCGCCGACGGATGCGGACAGTTCATTTTCTGTTTCCGACCGTGCCGCCGCGCTTTGGTCATCCGCAGCCGCCATGATGCAAATATTCGCACCTTGGTATTCGCTTGTCGCGGCAAAACCCCGACTGGCCAGAAAGCGGCTGACATTTTCCCGCGCCGCCTCGTTATCAACCAGCACCAGTGCCTGGCCGGGCCGTTCCTTTTCGAGAAATTCTTTGACGAGAAGCAGCGGGGCCGGACAGGTCAGGCCGCGCGCGTCGATTTCTTTCACAATAATGCTCCCTTATTGAACAACAATACCTTCTCCTCCTTCTTCAACCGCAGCGATATTTGCCGCCAAGACACCGGCGTCCTCGAGGCGGCGGCATATTTCTCGCGCTACCTTGCCAGCGCAGCCAAAGAGCAACCCGCCGGAGGTCTGCGGGTCAAAAAGAATATCGCGAACAACCGGATCAAAGCCCGGTGGCAGCGTCACCATATTCTCCCGGAATTTCCGGTTGTTGTGGGCGCCGGCGGGCACCAGGCCGATGGCGGCGAATTCCCGCGCCCCAGCCATTTGCGGCACGGCGCCGCTGTCCACAGCCACGCAAGTACCAGTGCCGGCGATCATTTCACAGAGATGGCCCAAGAGGCCAAAACCGGTGACGTCGGTGCAGGCGAAAACCGGAAAACCGGCCAAAATCTCCGCCGCCGTTTTGTTCAGCGCCGCCATCTGCTCGGTGGCGGCTTTCACTATTTCCGGTGTCGCCAGCCCGGCCTTGACCGCCGTATTGATAATGCCGGTGCCAAGGGGCTTGGTGAGAATCAAACAATCACCAGGTTTCAGTCCTTGGTTGGCCCAAATTTTCGCCGGATGGACAAAGCCGGTGACAGCCATGCCGAATTTCATCTCGTCGTCCTCGACGCTATGGCCGCCCAACAGTACCGTTCCGGCCTCGCGCAGCTTGGCGGCGCCACCGGCCAGTACCGCCCGCAGAACCGAGGCACCGAGTTTGGCCATCGGGAAGGCGACGATATTCATGGCCATTTTCGGTGTCCCGCCCATGGCGTAGACATCGGACAAGGCGTTGGCGGCGGCGATGCGGCCAAAGTCGTAGGGATCATCGACCACCGGCGTGAAAAAATCGACGGTCTGCACCAAAGCAAGGTCAGGTGATATTTGATACACGCCGGCATCGTCGGCGGTATCGGTGGCGATCAACACCTCCGGGCCGGTCGGAAAATCAAGCCCTCGCAATACCCGCGCCAGGTCCCCCGGCGCCAGTTTGGCGGTTCAGCCCCCACCTTTGACACAGTGGGTGAGCTGGACCGGCGTTTTTTCGAGCGCTGCTTGTTCTGATGCGTTCATTGTGGCCTCCGATGAGAAATGATGCCCTCACAGTGAGGCCGGAAACGGCCAAAGTCAAATAGGCCGCGCCGATGGACGCAAAGGTGGAAATCGGAATTATGGATAATATTTTTCGAGACATTCCGGACAGATGCCATGGCTGAAATGGGCGTCGGAATGATCTTCGATATAGGCTTCCAAACGGTGCCAGGCTTCTTCATCGGCGCGAATCTTGTGGCAGTGCATACAGATCGGGATGATGCCTTGCAGGGTTTTGACGTGTTTCAGCGCCGCCGCCAGTTCATCGACCTTGTGGCTGAGCGTCAGTTGACTGTTGACCAGCCGTTTGGCGACATTAATTCTGGCGCGCAATTCGTTGTTGTCGAAGGGTTTGGTGATGTAGTCGTCGGCGCCGGAATCGAGGCCACGGACAATATCGTCTTTGGACTGACGCCCGGTTAAAAGAATGACGTAGATGGGCCACGGGTTGAGCCGTGTTTTGACCCTGCGGCACAGTTCAACGCCGTCGATAGCCGGCATTTCCCAGTCGAGGATGGCGATCAACGGCGTTTCCTGGACCTTGAGGACTTCCCAGGCGGCTTGCCCGTCGGCGACGGCGACAATTTCCTGCTCCCACTTGCCGAGGATGCCGCGCAGCATCAGGCGAGAGGTAGAATCGTCATCGGCAACGAGAATTTTCATGGCGTATTTTCCTGGAAGCGGTAAAAGTGGACGGCGGTAAGGTCATTTCACCGTGAGAATAATTGGTTACTTTATCATAATCACGGTCGAGCCATGGCCTGGGAAAATTCAGGTAAATATTTTTTCTCCCGCCCGGATGCGCTTTTTATCAAATAATAAATAGCGCTGATGGATAAGTGATGTTAATTTGAAATTAGGCTGTGACGAATTTACCGATGACCCGCCGCAAGGCCCGCCGATCAACCCATTTTTTACGGGAGCCTCGACATGTTGCGAACTGGTTTCCTCTATGACCCACGTTTTCTTCTCCATGAAACAGGCGACCATCCGGAATGCCCGGACCGCCTGCGCCTGATTGTGGAAAATCTGGAACAATCCGGTCTCTTGTCCCAACTGACGCCAATCAAAGCCGAAAAGGCGAAACAACGCTGGATCGAAACGGTACATCATATCCGTTATATGCTGCGTTTCGAGGAGAGCTGTGCCTTTGGTATGCCAAGCTTCGACCACGATGAAAACCGCATCTGCTACGACACTTACGATGTGGCGCTCTTGGCCGCCGGTGGCGTGCTGAAGGCGGTAGACGCGGTCATGACCAAGGAAGTCGATAACGCCTTTTGCGCCATACGCCCGCCCGGTCACCACGCCGAATCCGACCGGGCGATGGGATTCTGCTATCTCAACAACGTCGCCATCGCCGCCCGCTACCTCCAGGAAGAGTGGGGCATCAAACGGATCGGCATCATCGATTTCGATGTGCACCATGGCAACGGCACCCAACATATCTTTGAAAAAGACAGCACGGTCTTTTATTATTCAATCCATGAACATCCGTCATTTTCTTATCCAGGCACGGGACGTGACTTCGATATCGGGATTGATGAAGGCGAGGGCTTCACGAAAAATTCGCCGGTCTTGCCGGGACGCGGCGACGCCGAGTACCAGAAGCGCCTGACCAATGAACTGGTGCCGGCCATGGCCGCCTTCATGCCGCAATTTCTTCTGCTATCGTCTGGTTTCGACGCTCATGCCGACGACCTGATGTCAGGTACAAACCTCTCGACCCAGGGCTATGATTTCATATCGAATCTGCTCATGGGCCTGGCGGCGCGCTTCTGCGGCGGACGAATCGTTTCGGTCCTCGAGGGCGGCTATGAGCTCAGCATTCTACCGCTGCTCGTCAGTAATCACATCAAACATCTGGCCCGCCTGCGATAATTATCGCCCGTTCTCTATTTTTCCGACAGAGGAGGATTTATGTTCGCTTTCAAGCAAATGTCCAAAACGCTGATCCACGGGCACGAAACGATGACCGTCGGCAAGGCCCGCGACCTGATGAAGGAAAAGGATATCCGCCATTTGCCGATAACCGATGCGGCGGGGAAACTCGTTGGTATCATTTCGGATCGTGACATCCGCAGCGCCCTGCCATCGAGTCTGACGGAAAGCGATTCACCTTATTGGCAGGACTCGTGTTATCTTGAAAAGGTGGGTGTTATCCTCGGCGCGTCGGTCAGCACACTGATGACGAAAAACCCGGTGCGCGTCTATCCGTTCAACACCTTGCAGGATATGCTGCTCCTGATGCAGCGGCACCGGGTCGGCGCTTTGCCGGTGGTCGATGAAGACGGTATCCTGCGGGGGATCGTCTCGTCTGGCGATATGCTGGCGGCGTTCATCGAAATGATGGGCATTTACCAGGCGGGCACGCTGCTGTGCGTTCTCGCCCCCGACCGGCAGGGCGAGATGAAAAAGCTGGTCGATACCATCAGCGACGAGGGGATTTCCACCGGCAGCATCCTGGTGGCCAGAGGAGTGGAAGGTGGCGACCGTAAGGCCTTCTTCCCCTACCTCCTCACTAACAACGTGGCGCGGGTGAAGCAGAAGCTCATCGAGCAGGGTTTTGAAATGTTGGAGCCGCTCAAGTGGTATCTCGATCAATTGCCGAAAAAATCTTGAAATGGAGAAAACGATGCGGGCGGTATGGATAGCGGTGGTGGCGATGGTGATGTTGTTGGCCGGCCCGGCCATGGCCGGCGAAAACCGGCTGGGTTTGGGCGCCAACTACTGGGTGGCGTTGAGCGACCTCGACAGCGATGTCGATAACAGTGGCTTTTCCTGGCTGCTCAGCTACCAGCGCCATTTTGGTTTCTTCGCCATCGAAGTCGATGGCGAACTGCTGCCCGATCGTTTTGGTGAGACAGCGATTGCCCCGCAAGCCTATTTCCTTATCGGCAAGGCCATCTACGGCGGGGTCGGCATTGGCATTGTCTACAGCGACAGCTCGTTTGCCGACCAACCCTTTTTCGCCCTGCGCGCCGGGCTTGATCTGGAATTTTTGCCCGGCCTGCACCTCGATATTTCCGGCAACTACCGTTTCAACGACACCGCCGAACTGCACGATTCGGCGACAAACATCGACACCGACACGATCTTTCTCGGCGCGACCGTGCGGATTGAATTGTAGAGCGGCCTATGGTTTTTACGCCTGGCTGATTTGTCGCAACGAGGCGGCGATGATGTCCCGCATGGCCGCACGCTGGCGGCTGGCTTCGTCGTTTTGGTCACGGATCAGCGCCTCGAACCAGGCGCGGCAGGTTTTGATGTCTCCGGCTGGCCAGCGCTGGGTGAAACCCGCCTGGCCAGTGGCAACCACGGCTTCCGGGTAGTCGCGGCGGCCATGCGCCCAGTTGATGGTTTCCTGAAAATAGAGAAGCATACGGTTGATCAGGACAAACATCAGGTTGATATTGCTGTTCGGGCCAATTTGCAGCGATTCCGCGCCCAAAGGGATGCCCATGATGTTGACCCCTTTCGCCAGTCGCTCGCCGCCCAGCCAGGCGCCCGCCGCCCCGGCCACGCCACCCAGCGTGGTAAAAAGACCAAGCGAAGCGCCACCGGCCAGCAAATCCAGCCCCATCGCCACCGCCGCGCCGCCGAAAGCGCCCAAAACCACTAGTTGCCGGCGGCTGAGGCCCAGAAGGCTCCAGGTGGCTTCGCTGAACAGATCTTCATCGAGAATCGAGTGCCCGGTCAGTTGGTAGTGGAAACGACGATGGCGAAACAGGTCGCGCAGCCGTTCTTGCGCCTTTTTTTCCTTTTCGGCGACTTGGGCGCAGTATTTTTCCCGCAGCCGCGCCACAAAGGCCTGTTCGTCTTTAACCTCTGAACGGCTGTCGCTGAGACGGAAAGTGAGCATCTCTTCGAGCGCCGCCAGGATGATTTCGACGCTGGCGTCGAGCCGCGTCTGCCAGTCCTTTTTCACCGCCGCCACCACTTCGGCGATCACCGGCTGCCACTCCTGGTCGATGGCTTGCAGGGCGTCGAGCAGGGCGACACGCTCGGCGTAGGTGGCGCGGTGGGCGTTGAACATACGGTTGGCGTTGAAGTTGCGGCGGAATTCGCTGCGCCAGTCTTCCAGGTAGCGCTGGTCGTCGTCCTTGCAATTGATCACCGCCATACGGGGCCGCTCGGTCAGCCTGAGCGCCTCCATCTCGTCGCGATCGACCTGGCGCAAAGGCCGCGAGCCATCGACAACATAGAGAATCGCCGCGCCTCTGGCCACGGGGGCGAGCAACTCCAGATCGTCGTGCAGGTTCTTATCGCTGGCGAAACGCTGACGCAGCGCTTGCGCCGGATTGCTCTCTGTGCCGGCCAGTTTTTTCAGCTCGTAAAGCAGGCGCTCCGGATGTTGAAAACCCGGCGTGTCGGTAAAACGCAAAATTTCCCGCCCGTCGATCAGTACCGGGAAACTACGGCATTCGGTGGTTTCGCCGGGAAACGGGCTGACCCGCACCGAGTCGTCCTCGGCGAGCGTCGATAAGACCGATGATTTGCCCTCGTTGGGATGACCAATGACAGCGATTTCAAGAACGGCCATCAGGATTCCTCCTGGTCGAAGGGAACAAGGCGCAAGGCCGGATCGGCCAGCGCCGCCAGTTTCTGCCGCCAGACCGTCACCAGCACTGGATCGTCAGGCGGCGCCAGCGCGACCTGACTGCTTTTCGCTTTGCCGATCAACAGGACGATAATTTGTGCCTGGCCGCCGATGGCGCGGCGCAATTGCCGCAGCAATTCGAGGAAACTGGCAATCGGCGGCAGCCAGGATTCGGCCAGCACACAGAGGGCGGCTGGAGCGGCCAGCGCCTTCATTTCTTCAGCGATAGCGGCGGGGAAGGCCAGCCTCGCTCCGTATTCGGCGGGCACGGGCCAGATCGTGTCCAGCCGCAGGCCGTGTCCGGCCAGCCAATCGGCCAGAAGATTTTCCGGCAGGCCGGATTGAAGTTCTTCCGGTACCAGCAACAGCGCCGCCCGCGCCGGCATCTGTGCGCGGCGCGGCGCAGGTGGCGCCGGGCTCATGCTCACGGCGATGTCGCCACCGGCATCCGGCAGGCCACGGGTGATGACCAGGGGAGTGCGCATCCGCTGCCACAACTCTTCGGCTTCCGGCATCCGCGCCAGGCTTCGCGCCAGCGCCCGGCGGCCACGCCAGTGGCAGAAAGCCCACAGTATCAGCCGAGGCAACAGGGCATAGACGACAAGACAGAGTAAAAGAAAGGGCCACCAGGAAACCAGGTCTTGGGTTTGCAGACGGGCGATACCCTCTTTCAGGACGATGCGGCTGCCTCCGACCTGGGCCAGGCTTGGATAGCCGGCGCCTTCCGGCCACAACCACGACCAAGGTGTGGCGAGAAGCCGGGCAGCGGCGAAGATTTTTTCGGCGGAAAAAGCCAGGGTCGATTGCCAGCCAAAGGCTAGGTCGGTGACGGCGAGCTTCAAAAGCGAAGAGGCCAGCAAACCGATGTTGGCGGCACAGGCAAATATTTGCGTTAAAGAAGCGACCAGCCAGAGAAAAACCTCGCCCAGCCGCCCGGTGAGTAATCGTCCCTGGCCGGCCAGGGCGTCCAGGCGCAGGCGCTGGCCGGCATCGAGGCGGTTCATCAGTTTTTTCCAGGCGGCGACATAAGCATGACGCAGCAAGCTGGCCGCCAGCCGCAGTGGCGGATAAAGCGCCAAACCATGTCCCGGCAGCAGGGCGGCGATGGCCAGGAGGAGGAAAAGCCACTGGGGCAGGATGAAGACGACAAAGAAATACAGGACGTTAATCGGCGTGCGCCCGAGGTAGCTGAAAAATCCCCAGCCAGCGGCAAAACCGAAAAACAGCCCGCAAAGGAGGAGTAAAAGCCTGATGCCGCCCCAAACCGAAGCGAAGACTTGGCCCGGCGCCGCCTGTCCGAATTCGCGCCGCCGCGCCGCGAGCCAGGCGAAAAGCGCTTGCTCCTTGGCGGCGCCGGAACATCCTTCGATCAGGCGTCTCTCCCGCTCGCGCAGGGTTTGATAGGGCGTGTCGCGGTCAAGCGCCGCGAAGTATTCCAAGTCGATGCTGTCGCCAATGCTCCATGTGGTTTTCATGGGGCGATTCTACCAGAAGGCCGGGCCAGGTTCCAGTGCCCGGCAGCGATGCTGGCCGTCTTCTGGAGACGGTCTTGGGGATTTTCACGCGCCGGTTTATTATCCGTCGCTGGGGCGGCGGGCAAGAGCGGCGATGCCCGTGCCAAGGAGCACCATGGCCGCGATTATGCCTGAGGCCAGTAATGCCACGGTCCTGGGGGACATCGGTTTTTTGACCTGGCCGCTATCGTTGGCGTCGTTGGCACCCATCACCAGTGCCATGTCGTCGGCATTGCTGGCGAAATGAGGAGTGCCGCCGGGGGTGAAGTTGCCGCCGGAGGAAATGGGGCCAGAGCTTTGCGACAACTCATAAATCGTCAGGTCAGCGTTGCCGAGAGCTATCCTGGTGCGGACAAAATCCCTGGCGGTTATAGCTCGAACCTGGCCAGTCGATCCATCCGGATTCATCGCCGGCATATCTTCCACGATATAGGGTGAATGAACTACCTGGTACAAATCAGCGCCAGGGCCACTCTCGCTTGCGGCCCCAAATCGAGCAAGAATGGTTCCACCGCTGTGCACGAAATAACCCCAGCTTCCCACATCGTTCGAATCGCCCGTGGAGTCACTGCTGATAAACGGGCTATCCTGCCCGGTCTGAGAATCATTTGATGAAGTAAGAGTAATTGTCAGCGGTTGGCCTTTGTCGTTTCCAATAACCGTAATAACCGTGGCGCCGGACGAGCCGGTGGTGCCTGAACTGGCACCCACTCCCTGGCGGTTAGCTGTATCGTTGATTTGACTGGAGAAAACATAGCTCTTTGTTTGATCACCCATGCCGGGGGCATCGGTGTCAGGCCGAGTAGCCGATTCCGCCAGCACCTGACTGGCGTAGCCGGTGCCACAGATCATGGTCAAGGCCAGTGCCCATCGTATGTATTGCATCTCTATCCTCTCTTATAGCCAAAAGTATCTTTCGACAATGATCCAGCGCATTGGTGCCTTCATTTAGGTTCGGCGCGCCGCCGCATTGTACAATATCTGTTTGAGCGCCGAAAGCAGGTAATCATCGGTGATGACATTGCGCCCCGCCGATGGAGAAAATCGTGCTGGCAAAACATTTTTCTGGCAAGAAGAAAAACAAAAAACCCCTGCCGCCGTGGGGCGGAAGGGGTGAAAAGGGCGAGGTGAAATGTGCCGGTTTATTTTTTGGCCCGCTGTTGCCGGATGCGCCAGCCAGCCAAAGCAACCGTACCCAAGCCAAACAGCACCAAGGTCGCTGGCTCGGGGACAACGCCGGTGTAAGCCGCTGCCAGTACCACGTCATTGGCGCAGTAGGGGCTGTAAGCAATGGCAAAAGCAGTGCCAAGGTTAATCCCTAGCGAGGAGAGATCATAAGTGACACTGGTACTCGTCAATTGAGGTGTATTTACTCCACTGCTGAGCTGAGTGAGAGCCCCATCATTAGCAATACCATTTATCTCACCTATCCGGCCCGTATTGTTAACAGTTGTATAGTTATAATTATCCGCCACCGCATATACACCGTTCCCCGGCACACTGCCGTTGGCATAACCATTGGGATCGCCATTGGCTGTAATGCCATTCCCCATACTTCCAACGTGAATTAAGTAGTCCCAATCCCAATAGCTTTTATTATCCATTGAGGGTGTACTAGGATTCATCGCTAGGTTATTGGCTACGGTGCCGGTGAAGTCTGTCGCGATCATCAGACTGTCCCAGTAAATAAGAGGCGTCGTTGAAGTCACTTGGATAGTTTGCAAGACTCCCGCGTCGTTCCATGTTACGGTTATGGTGGCAATGTCGGGAAGACTGAGATAGGTATCCCCTTGATAAGCTGGATTTGATGCCCCTGAGTACCCTGGAAAGTTAATGGTTTGCGCATTCGCATTCGGACCAGCGTTATCATAGAACGTGACGCTACCCGCGGATGCGTTCCCCGCCTGCATAATCAAACAGGCGACAGTTAGCGCGCCCATAATACGCAAATATCTTTTCATGACCTTTTCCACATTATTCGCCTTTCCATTCATTCTTTCCTTTCCCGTCAAAAAATACCGGGAAAGGAAAGAGCGCGCACTGCAGCAAACTTAATTGTCGCGTTTGTTTTGCCGCGTCCGCCAGCCAGCCAATCCCGCCAACCCCATGCCAAACAGCACCATGGTAGCGGGCTCCGGAACCGCGCCGCTGTCTCTCTTAAAATCGTTGAGCATAACGTTATTCCCACAGAAAGGGGTATAGCCAATTGCAAAATCAGCGCCCAGATAAATTGAATCGGCGGCGCTCAGGCTACTGAAGTTATAAACCAATTCATAGTATCCGTTCGCGTCTTTGGTTGTGCTAGCAGTGGGGAGAAAACTACTGCTAATCAGCCTTAAATCATTTGCATTTGCGGCAATGTCATTGGGATGAGTAGTATAAGAGTTTTGAGTCGTGTAAGTGTAGCCGTTTTCATTAACCACCGAATAAAATCCATTGCCGGGCAGCGTACCTGTAGTCGTGGACTGAGCGTTTGTGGCTGAGAGATTTGTAGACACCAAATAATTCCACGATTGCTCGTCACTCGCAGCGCCCGTGAAGTTATTGTTAATGAAGAGGGCGGCAGCTGTGAAATAGATGTTAGTGTCAAGTGAGTAGATAGTGACGCTCAGGAGCCTGCCTGTGGCATCATCCCATGTCACATTCATACCCTGCAATTGAGGGGTATAGCTCGGTGCCTGCCCGGAGCCGGTGCCCTCATAACCAGGGAAAGTGACGGTATTATCCCCAACCGTCGCCGATCCCGCCAGCGCCTGCCCAGCCTGCATCATCAAACATCCCGCCACCAAGGCGACCGCCAGTTTCGTATACTTTTTCATGGTTATTCTCCTTTGTATTTTCTCCGGTGTGCACGGCATGGTCAGACAGCGTGGTTACCGATGATATGTTGCCATCCTTCAAGCAAGCGGCGTGCCAGCCTGTGCAATATTCCTCTCATGCTCCTCTTATTTCCGCTGCCATTGTGATATTTCAAACAGTTACTGGCAATCTTTTTCTTTCCTGTCAGGATAATACTGACCGTTTTTTTACTTCTCCGGCGGCAACAGGCTGACCAAGTGGGGTGAGAATAGCATACAACATATGGATATTCATTGATATTTCCTTCAGGGGCCGCTCCGGGCTACGACAGATGCCGCAATATGCGATTTATTTCGGAAAAGCGGACAAAACTGGGGAATCTCGGAAACCGTCCAGCGATTTGCTCATGGGCGTGCGAAATATATGGTGTATCGGTCAGTATGGTTTTTCGCGCATAAAAAAGCCCCTCCGAAGAAGGGCTGGAAGGAAGGCAAGTGTTCCTAATGCCTCACCGCATCAAAGCAATCAGTGCCGCGAGAATTGCCACCGCCGCCGCGATCATCGCGCCGAAGCGGGTGGTCAAACGCAGCTCGAGTTCTTTCATTTCTTGCCGGATCGCTGATTCAAGCTCTTTCATATCTCGTTTGGTGGCCATTTCAAGCTCTTTCAGGTCTCGTTTGGTTGCCACCTTGTCCTCGATGACCTCGCGAATTACTTCCACCTGCGCTTTTGCCTGCGCTTCCGGAACTCCCGCCGCTTTGAGTTTTTCAAAGTAGCCGAGGGTATCAAAAGTTGTCGTCGTCATAAGCGCCTCCTTTACTCAGTACAATACCATTTTTTCAAGGAGATACAATGCCTCTCCCATGAACGCCGTTCATAATCTTTTCCCCTTCGACAGAGGCTCGGAAAAACCAGAAGGCAGTGTCGCCGTACCGCCTTCTGTCCTGGCAGATATAATTGCCATAGTTCATCGCCAGGCGGCAGATGTGGCGTTCCTCGGCGACAATCAACGAAGCCGTTATTTTTTGGCCGAGTAGGGTGAGGGTGGCATCGGCCAGGCCCTGGTCATAGGGCGGGTCGAGAAAAATCACCTCAAAGTGTCGGCTGATAATTTCCTTGGGCAGGCCGCGCCGCAGATCGTGGCGCATCAGCCGGGCTTGGGCTGGTGTGAAGCCACAGGTCCGGATATTTTCAGCGATCAAGATCAGCGCTTCCTGGCTATTATCGACAAAAAAGGCTTTGCTGGCGCCACGGCTCAAAGCTTCGAGGCCCAGCGATCCCGTGCCGGCGAACAGATCGAGGATGTGGGCGTCCGGCAGGTGAGGGGCGATGATGCTGAACAGCGCTTCTTTGGCGCGGTCGGCGGTTGGCCTGATCTTTTGCCCGGCTGGCGCCGCTAAACGCCGCCCTCCCGCGGAACCGGCAATGATGCGCATGGCGTGCCAAGAAAAACGCCCGCTGGGTGGAAGCGGGCGTCAAAGTGGGGAATGAAAAAGTTTAGGCCAGATGCGCCAGCACGCTTTCTCCGGCCTTCACTTTTCGCCCTGGAAAGACCGTGACCTGGCTGTCATCGGGCAGGTAGACATCGACGCGCGAGCCGAAGCGGATCAGGCCGAAACGCTCGCCGGTCTTGATTGCGTCACCGGGTTGCAGCCAGCAGACGATGCGGCGGGCGATGAGGCCGGCAATCTGCACCATCGCCACCTCCTGGCCCGATGCCAGGCGCAGCACGGTGGCGCAGGATTCGTTTTCGAGAGCCGCCTTTTTATTGTCGGCGGCGAAGAACATCCCCGGCTTGTACAGCACTTTTTCGACGCGACCGGAGCAGACGGCGCGGTTAATGTGGACGTTGAAGACATTCATGAACACCGAAATCCGCATCGCCTTGCCGGCGATGAACGGGCATTCATCGAGCCGGTCAACGCCTATCACGCGGCCATCCGCCGGGCAGAGGATGGTTTTGTCATCGTGGGCGACGATGATGCGCTCCGGGTCGCGGAAAAAATAGACGACGAAGAGCGTCACCAGCGACAAAACCAGCGCTGACTTCGGGCAGCCGAGCAGGGCGGCGACCAGCGTGAACAGGGCGGCGAGCGCGATGAAGAGAAAACCTTCTTTGGCGACGGGGATTTTCGGGTTCAGCATGGGAGTCTCCGGACTATTTTTTCGAGCCGCGCGCCATGGCGATGGTGCCAGTGCGGACAATTTCCTGGATGCCCAAAGGCCGTAAAATATCGATCACCGCTTGCACCTTCGAGGCCGATCCCGTGATTTCGAGAGTATAGGTGCGGGTGGCGACATCGACGACCTTGCCGCGGAAAATATCGACGATGCGCAGCACTTCGGCTCGGGTATTGGCGCTGGCGTTGACGCGCAGGAGTACCATCTCCCGCTCGACATATTCGCTCTCGCTGATATCGGTGACTTTCAAGACGTCGATCAGCTTGTTCAACTGTTTCATGATCTGCTCGATAATCGGCGCATCGCCATGGGAAACCAGGGTCAGGCAGGAGACCTCCGGATCCATGGTAACGGCGACGCACAGACTTTCGATGTTGTAGCCACGGCCACTGAACAACCCGGTTACGCGAGACAGCACGCCGGGTTTATTACGCAGCAAAACGGAAATGGTGTGTTTCATGACAATTCCATAAAGTAAAATAATTCTTACACCAGAAGCATTTCGGCAGCCGATTTGCCAGCCGGGATCATCGGATAAACGCCTTCCTCGCGGTCAACGACAAAATCCATCAGCACCAGATTGTCGGTGGCCAGCGCCTCTTTGATGACCGGCTCGACCTCGCTCTTTTTCGTCGCCCGCAGGCCAACCGCGCCGTAGGCTTTGGCCAGCTCGACGAAATCCGGTGTTACTTCCATCGGCGTCGAAGAGTAGCGTCGGCTATAGAACAGCTCCTGCCATTGGCGCACCATGCCGAGGTAGCGGTTGTTCAGGATCGCCACTTTGATCGGGCAGCCCTGTTGCCGGGCTGTAGCCAGTTCCTGAATGTTCATCTGAATTGAGCCGTCGCCCGCGACGTCGATGACCAGTTTACCGGGATTGGCCATCTGGGCGCCGATAGCGGCCGGCAGGCCGAAACCCATGGTGCCGAGGCCGCCGGAGCTGACAAAATGCCTGGGATGGTTGAATCGGTAGAACTGCGCCGTCCACATCTGGTTCTGGCCAACCTCGGTGGTGATGATGGCGTTGCCTCCGGTCAGTTTTTCCAGCACCTGCACGACATACTGCGGCTTGATGATGGTATCGTCATCCTTATAAGTCAGAGGATGCGACGCCTGCCAGCCGCGAATAGTCTCAAGCCAAGCGGCGAGCGCCGCTTCTTGCTCGCGCATGTCGATGTCTTTTTCTTGGTCGAACCAAGCGTTCATTGCCGTCAAGGCCATCTTGCAGTCGGCGACGATCGGCGTATCGACGCGGACATTTTTACTGATCGAGGTCGGGTCGATATCAATATGGATAATCTTCGCTTCTTTGGCGAAGGCGTCGAGGCGTCCGGTGATGCGGTCGGAGAAGCGGACGCCAACGGTCAGGAGCAGATCGGCATTGGCCACCGCCATGTTAGCGGTGTAGGTGCCGTGCATGCCCAGCATACCCAGCGACAGCGGATTCATGCCGGAAAAGCCGCCGAGACCCATCAAGGTCGTGGTCACCGGCAGCTTGAGGCGCTCGGCCAACTGTGTCAGGTCTTCACCGGCGTCGCTTAAAATGACGCCGCCGCCAATGCAGAGCACCGGTCTTTTCGCCTTCAGTAGCTCCTTGCAGGCTTTGGCGATCTGGCCGCGATGCGGCTCGTAGTGCGGTTGGTAGCTTTTCATCTGCACCGGCACGCGCTCCGGATAATTGAGCATCGCCGTCTGCAAATCCTTGGGGATGTCAACCAGTACCGGGCCGGGCCGACCGCTGGCGGCGATATGAAAAGCCTCGCGCAGCGTCGGCACCAGATCGTCGCGGCGCGTCACCAGATAGTTATGTTTGGTGCAGGGCCGCGTGATGCCGACAATATCCACCTCCTGGAAGGCGTCGTTGCCGATCAGGTGGCGGGAAACCTGGCCGGTGATGACCACCAGCGGGATCGAATCGGCATAGGCGGTGGCGATGCCGGTGACGCCGTTGGTGGCGCCCGGTCCGGAGGTGAGCAGGGCGACGCCGACTTGACCGGTAGTGCGGGCGAAACCGTCGGCGGCGTGGACCGCTCCCTGCTCGTGCCGCACCAGCACGTTTTTAATTGGCGAGTCATACAGGGCGTCGTACAAGTCGAGGACCGCGCCGCCTGGATAACCAAAAATGGTGGTAACGCCTTCTTCAATAAGGCATTGAACAACCGCCTGTGAGCCATTCATCTTTGCCATGGGATTTCTCGCGACAAAAAGTGATGAGTACGGGGCGTTTGGTGTTGCTGCAAACGAGCGAGCCGTATAACGCCCAAAAACAGTTTGACAAATACCGTCCACGGGCTTTTCTGTCAAGTCCTGGACTTTTTAAGACGCTATCGGTGGGCCAGTGACCAGGGAAAATCGTATTGCTGTCAGTTCAGTTTGCGCCCTTGTTCGTACATGGCCACATAGATTTCCGGCAGTTTCTTTGCCCGGATGCTCGCCGTCAGCCAGCCCAGGTCATAGCGAACGCGGAAAAAACGGACATCGAAGGCGCCGGGTGCCAGGTCAACGAGGGCGTAGCTGGCCGCCGGATTGCCGTCGAACATCCTGCCGACTGAACCGGGATTGATGAAATGGCAGCCGCCGATGGTCTTCCAGAACGGCGAGTGGGAGTGGCCGCAGGCGATGACGGTTTGGGGATGGGTTTCGGCCAATTCCTTGAAGCGTTTATCCGGGGTGTTGGCGAAGAGAAATTCGTCCGGGTCATCGGGGCTGCCGTGGAAAATGCCCATGGCCGCTTGTCTACCGCTTTGCCTGGCCTGGGGAAAGACGCTATCCGGCAGTGGCAAAGCCGCGCTTTTGGCAAACGATTGCAGCATGGCGGCGTTTTGCTCGCCGAGACTGGCGGCGGCGTATTCGTACATCAGACGTTTGTCAGAATGGCGTGGCTTTTTCAGGTCTTGGCCACGCAGCAGTTTGATGACGCCACGGTCGGTGTTGCCCAGGATGCTGAGCGCCCGGCGTGTGCGCAGCCAGTCCATGGTTTCGGCGGCAAAGGGGGCATAGACGATGCTATCGCCGCAATTGATGATGGTGTCAATCGCTTGCCCGGCGCATTGCTTGGCCGCATCGTCAGCGACGGCGGCCAGCGCCGGGAAGTTGCCATGAATGTCGGCGATCAGCAGGATAAGCATAGCGATTAGGCAAGCAGCCAACGTCTCAGACCGTGGCTTTTAAGTTTTTACAAAAGCTTCCGCTCCATGTTTGCACACCGGGCATATGAAGTCTGGCGGCAGTGGTTCGCCCTCGTACACATAGCCGCATACGGTACAGCGATACCCCTTCTTTTGTGCTGGTTGCGGTTTCGGTTTGACATGGCGCTGGTAGTAATCATAGGTCAGACTGTCCTGATTATTGAGTGTCTGGCACTCCGTCAGCGTTGCTGTAAAGAGGGTATGCGTGGCAAAATCTATCATATCCAGAACATCGAACGACAAAAAGGCGTTGGCGGGACCTGTAAGATAGATCAAGCCGTTTTCGCTGCGGGCGATGTCGGTGAAGTCGGCAAATTTATTCACTGTGCGACCCGATTGATAGCCAAAGCGTTTGAACAGTTCAAACGGCGTATCGACGGTGAGTACGGACAGATTGAATTGACGTGTTTTTGCGATCATTTCGCTGGTATGGTTTTGCTTGTTGACGGAAATCAAGCAACCTACAGGCGTATTGCTGGTGACTTGCAAAAACGTATTGATGATACAGGCGTTGTCCTTGCCGTCACATTTCGCGGACAGGAGATACAGACCATAACTGGCCTTGAATAGGGCGGTGGTGTCTAGCTTTTTCATTTTCCTCTTCCTGTTAGTTTTGGGAGCGGTTTGGCGCATAATGCACTGTGGTGCTAATAAAGGTCATGATTTTTGGGTCATTATCCGCCGTAACCGCCGCACCGTGGCGGCAATATCGTCGCTGCCGACAATGGCCGTGACCAGGCAGACCGTTTTGGCGCCATGGGCCATTACCTGGCCGATATTTTCTTCTTTGATGCCGCCGATGGCGACGAAGGGCAGCGGCGAGTTTTTCGCCACATAATCGAGATAGGTGAATCCTACGGCATCACAGACGTCAGTCTTGGTTTTAGTGGCGAAGATCGGCCCAACGCCGATATAGTCGGCGCCGCTTTGTCGTGCCGCCCGCTCTTGTTCCGGGCTGTGGGTGGACAGACCGATCAGCTTGTTTGGGCCAATCAGTCGGCGCACCTCGGCGGGCGGGAAATCGTCCTGGCCGACATGGACGCCGTCGGCATCGACCAACATGGCGAGAGCGAGATAATCGTTGACGATGAAAAGCACGCCGGCCTCGCGGGTCAATTGACGGATAGCGCGGCATTCGGCGAGCATCTCGGCAAAACTTTTATCGGGCCGTTTTTCCCGGTACTGGATAATGCCACAACCGCCGGCGATCATCGCCCGCGCCACCTCGATGTTCGAGCGACCCAGCGAAAACTTTTCGCCGGTGATGCCGTAAATGCCTGTGGGCAACGCCGGTTTCATATTTCTTCGCCGAGTCTGTTGCCGTTTTTGCGTGGCGAGCCAGAAACCAGAACGATGTTGTTGTCCATGGTTGATTCTCCTTGCATGAATGGAATGAGCCCGCGTCCAAGCTCGACCTTGACGACGCGCCACAGATAATAGCATGAAATGCCAGTAAATCCCTGCCAATTTGCCGTCACATCCGGAAAACTCCGGTTGCGCTCTCCGGTCAATATCGAGTAAACGGTTGCGCCGCGCTGTGTGGAATCCTTTGACTTTCACCAAAGTTTTTGGCGACAATGGGGGAGCCGTTTTATCCCCCTGAGAAATGCCAAGAAACCCTTATTCCGCAAAATGGATACAATGTCCGCCGTTGTTATCAATTCCCATGATTTCATTCGATAATGTCAGTAAGCAGTACAACAAAGAGCTGTTTCAGAAGGTGGCTCCGGCTTTGGTCGGTCTGTCGTTTGCGCTTGCCAACGGCAAAACCTTGGGGCTGATTGGCGCCAACGGTGCAGGCAAATCGACCTCGATTCGCCTGCTGATGGATTTTATCCGCCCGGATTCCGGCCAGATCACGTTATTTGACCGTCCAGCTGGCGATCTGGCCAGCCGCCATCGGCTCGGCTATCTGCCGGAAACAGCGAGTTTTCCCGCCAATCTGAATATTCTTGACATGATCCGCTTCACGGGAGCCACCTGCGGTATGACCGCCAAGACCCGCAAGGAACGCGGCGACGGTTTGCTTGCCGAATTGAATCTGTGGGAAGCCCGGAAAAAACCGTTGCGCAATTATTCCAAGGGGATGCAGCAACGGGCCAATTTTGTCCTGGCGCTTCTGAACGACCCGCAACTCTTGATTCTCGACGAGCCGATGAGCGGTCTCGACCCGCTCGGTCGCAATCAGATCATCACGCTGATTCAGAACCTGAAAGGGCAGGGTAAGACCATCCTGTTCTGCTCGCATATTTTGAGCGACGTTGACCGGCTGGTTGACGAATTACTGGTGCTGCACCAAGGCCATCGCCTGTTCTATGGCGAACCGCGCGATTTCCTGAAAAACGAAGGCCAGGAAAGCGTCGAAGCCGCCTATCTCTCCTTGATTGCCAAAGAAAACGCCGGGGAAAACCATGCTGTCTAAAATCTGGAGTCTCGCCCGCTTGGTTATCCTCGACGGTTTGCGCCGCCATGCCCTGATTGGCCTGTTGCTCTTGGCTTTGCTGCTCGAAGCCGCCGGCCTGTTCTTTTTCCAGTTCATTCCCCGTGATATTGGCCGGGCCTCGGCGGATTTCATCCTGTCGGTCGGCTGGCTGACCGGCTTTTTGTTTCTCTTTTTCCACGCCGTTCAGGTCATGGCCTGGGATGAAGAACGGCGCACCATCCATACGATATTGGCCCGTCCCATTTCCCGCACTCAGTATGTGCTTGGCGTCTATCTGGCCCTGGCGCTGCTGCTCCTGGTTTTGAACATCGTTCTCGCCGCCATTGGTTACGGTATCCTCGAAATGATCAAAGGGTCGGTGAAGCCGGTTTATTTCACCCACTTGTCGCTTGGGCATTATGGGCTTTCCTGGCTTGGCTTGTACTTGATGGAACTGGTGATTCTCGCCGTGATTCTCTTCTTTTCCGGACTGGTGCGCGGCGGTTTTCCGGTGCTGCTGTTGTCGGTGAGCTATTATTTTATCTGCACCGGCCTGCCGGTGGTGCGCGAGGCGGTGAAGGGCGACGGCGACGCGGCGCTGGCCGGGATGTTGAAAGGGATGACGGCGTTTTTCCCCGATTTTTCCCGTTTCGATTTCAAATCACTGGTGACGACGACACTGGAGCGACCGCTTTTTCATTATCTCGGCACTGACTGCCTCTTGGCCGCCGCCTATGTCGCGGTAGTTCTCGCCGTCACTGCTATCATCTATCAGAAGCGCGATTTGCAATGAAAAAGCTTGTCATCCTGGCGCCGGTTTTGGCCGTGCTCTACGCCGCGATATTTTTGCATCAGGAGCGGCTATTCGCCGAACGTGGGCAAATCCTGGGCTTTGTTCCGGCGGCGCAGTTTCTGCGGGCGAGCAGCGGCTATTGGCGGCAATTGACCGCCGAAGCGATTTTCGTCAAGACTGCGGTTTTTTTGGGTGGCCTCAAACCCGGCAGCGACAAAAATGCTTATGCCCCGGCCCTGGCCAACAATTATCGGCAGATTACGCTGTTGTATCCGGAGTTTCGCGACCCCTACTATTTCACTCAAGGGTATCTGCCGTATATCAGCCAGGACGCGGCCAGGGCCGCCAACGACATTCTCGCCACCGGCCTCAAGACATATCCTGATAGTTATGAATTGCGGCTGTTCATGGGTTTCAATTATCTGAACAATCTGAATGAACCGCTGAAGGCGGCGGAGGTTTTTCGAGAGGCCAGCGAGCGCCCGAAGGCTCCACCGATTTTCGCCTACTTGGCAGCGCTCTTTTCCGCCGATGGCGGCGATTTACAGGCGGCGTTGATCACGCTGCGGGCGCTGAACGAGGCGGAAAACGACCGCGAGGTAAAAGATCGTTACGAGCATGAAATCGTTTTGCTGGAAAAGGCCATCGGCCTGTTCCAGGCGGCGAAACGTTATCAGGCCGCGCATGGTCAGTTCCCCGATATTCCGGAGCGGCTGATTCCCGATTATATTGCTGATGTTCCCGATTTTATGCCCTATTTTGAATTGGTGTGGCAACCGCCACAGGTGCGGCTGAAGCGCCCGGAACCGGCCAAAGTGGAGCGGTATAAACGGCAACATGGCAAAAAAGATGGTATTCCTTTTCTGTGATGCATCGTTTTGAACACATGAGCGGCCAAGTGGTCGTTCACGCAAACCGAGTTTTGACCGTCGGCGCTGTTGGCATTTTTCGCGGCGCGGCTGGATTCACCATCGCCGCCGGACGGCGCAATCAAGGAACAAATGATGAAAAACGATATTGATTTTGAAGAAATTTTAACCAGATATCACTCCCAACCCTATGAATCCGTCGATGTCCTGGCCGTGCATACCGGCGAGGTGCGTTTCCGGGTCGAGGAAGGGGCCGAAGTGGCGCCCGCCTCCGGTGAATGGTTGCAGATTCCCGGCACAACGCTCTATGAAATAACCAGGGAGCGGAACCCGAAGCGGATCGCCGCCACGACCAACGGCCAGATTGCCACCATCCGCCGCGAGATGGAAGGGCGCTTCGTCGAGGCCGGGGAAAAGCTCATGGAGATCCGTCATCCTCTGAAAAAGAAGGAGATCATCGAGGCGATTCTGCGCGAGGTCTTGCAGCTTTTTCCAGCCCCGGAGACGGCCAAGTATTTTTTTGCCATGGACGTGCAGAGCCGCATCGACAAGAAGGGCGCCCGCTCGGTCACCGTCGAGCCGGGTGACGAGATCCTGACCATGTCTCTCATGAAGCGCGATACGCCCTTGTATTACCACGGCGAGCGTGGCGTGCTCTATTCGGTCTATTTCACGCCTGGCGTGTCTGTGGCGCGCGGCGAGCCGTTGATTGGTATCTGCCCGCCGGACAAACTGCCGCTGATCCAGAGAATCATTACGCGGGTCAAAGCCGATTGGGATGCCGCCGGTCATGCCTGATGGCTTGCCTGGCGGCTTGCCGGAAGATTTTGCCGCCGAAACCCTGGCTTGGCTGCCATCGCTTTTGCATGAAGAGGTCTGTTTGCGTCAGCGGGATTTTGCCGCCACCGATTGTCAGACCATCCTACGGCGCGGCGGCCATATCGGTTCGTCTCTGATTCATCATCCTTTTTTGCCACGAGCCATGGCCGAAGCGCGGCGACGTATCGTTCTGGCCGAAGAAAAAAGCGAAGCCACGCCTAACGGCTTTCTCATCATTGCCGAGAGCCTGTCTGACGCACAGGGGCGTTTCCGCCGCCTCTGGCACGCGCCGCCGGGTGGTTTGTGGGGATGCCTGGCGCTGGCCAACACCATGCTGCCGGAGTCGCGCGCTTTGCTGCCGCTGGCGGTTGGCGTCGCGGCGGCGGAAGCCGTGCGGATGTTCGCGCCCGCTTTGCTGCGCTGGGTTAACGACGTGCTGTTGCATGGGCGCAAGCTGGCCGGTTTCCTCATCGAAAGCTTCACCACCTCGGTTCATCGTGAGGAATTCGATCTGGTTGGCCTGGCCTTCAACCTCAACAACCGGGATTTTCCCGCCGGGTTGGGCGACAGCGCCATCTCGCTGGTCGCTGGATTGGAGCGAGGGGGAAAAATTTCCCTGCCGTATTTTCTCGCCGTATTCATTGTCAAGTTGCGCTGGAACATCGGCCTGCTGTTGCATGAGGAAGAACGGCTGCTGGCGGAATCGCCTGAAGAAATAGCGGATCATCGTTTGCTGGCTGCCTGGCGGTCACTGAGCGATACTTTGGGACAGCGGCTGCGCTTCGGCTTCGATGTCTTCACCAATCCCCAGTACGAGGCGACGGCCATCGGCATCGACGAACGCGGTGGCCTTATTCTCGAACACGACGACGGTTGGCGCCGCGTCGAATACAGCGGTGAGGTGCGTTATCTTGATTGAGTGCCGGTCAGTTGCCAAAATAGCCGCCACGATACGATCTCCCGACCCAGCACGGCGTTGCCGTAGCGCCAAAGGATGTGCAGCGCTTCCGCAAGCGGAGCTGGGGTGATTTTCAGGCGATGCAGGTGGGACAAGGGCGCGTCTTGGCTGGAAGACAGAAATTTCGCCGTGCCGGGTTGAACCGTCTGCCCGCCCGGTGGGCCGCCAAACTGGCCTTGGCCCGTTGCCGGGTCGGCGGCACAGGACGGGCAAACGACGCCGCCCCTGACGGCACTGAATAACCAGGCCGCGCCCGCCGTCATCGCTTTGCCGCATTTCTGGCAATGTTCCAGTTCGGGCCGGTAACCGATGCGGTCAAAATAACGGACGAGAAATTGCGCGGCCACGGCGCGGCAGGGCAAGTCCTTACAACCCTGATTGGCCCGATCCAGGCTGTCCAACGCCCACAGGCTCAGAGAAAACATCTCGGCATCGCTATCGCCCTCGTGCACGGCGGCGATCAGAAATTCCCGGAACAGGGTGGCGGTGGCGTAGAGGTCGGCATGTTGCCGCAGCCGCAGAAAACTGTTCACGAGTTCCGCCTCTTCGAGCAGTGGCAGACCGGCGCGGGATGGGCGGAGAACCGCGTAGAGCAGCGTAAATGTTTCTAGCTTGTTGACGAAGCGGCGCTTGCTTTTGCGCGCACTTTTGGCGATGGCCTGGAGCTTGCCCAGCTTCGGGCTGAACAACGAGACAATCAGGTCGGCCTCACCGTAATCCCGCAGGTCAAGAACAATTGCCTGGCAGGAAAATTTTTCCATGGAGATCAGTGTTCTCCGCTGAGGGTGACGAGCGGCGTCTTCTTTTTTGTGTCAGTGCGGCGAATGACCTTGCCGGTAGTGGGAACGCGGAAATAGCGTGGACGGTTCTGTGAGCGCATCTGCACCAAATGGATTTTTTCGCGGATGACCGTTGCCGGATTGATCTCGAAGCGCCAGCAGATGGTAGTGATAATCAAGGCCAGGATAGCCAGCAGGATGAGCAGAGTCATGAGCGGGCGGGCGCGTTTGGCGCTGGCCATGCGGTGGGTTTCCGGCGCCGAGGATATGGCCGAAACGCCGATATTGTCGGCGGCATCGCCAATCTGTTGCCATTCCTGGTTATACCAGGTGGCGATACGCTCGCCATTCAGTCCCAACGTTTTGGCGTAGATCCCGTAAAAACCACGGGCGAAGGCGTGGGCCGGCAACGCCCGGTAGTCGCCACTTTCCATGGCCCTGAGCACCGTCGGGGCAATCTTGGTCTGTTGACAAAATTCCGCCGCCGTCAGACCGGCTGCTTGCCGTTGCTCACGCAAATAATCGCCCAGACGCTGAGGCTCGTTGTCGTCGTCGGTCATGGCGCTACATTTTTCGAATGTAAGCATTTTCCCGCAACTCTTGCGCCCAGTTGGAAAACGCCTTCTGCATTTCTATATTATACAGTTCGCCTACAATCTGGTTTTTGACCTGAAGAAAGTCGTTGCTGTCTTTGGCGGCGGCATCCTTTTTGGACGCCTTATCCGCCGCGCCGCTGTCTTTGCGCTCGGTTTTCACCAGTTTGAAGAACTGGAAGGCATCCGGCGTTTCGATGATGTCGCTGATTTCTCCGTCCTTCAGGCCTTGGACGACCGCCAACATCTCGGCGCCCAGCTCGTCGGCGGGCAAAGCGCCGAGATCGCCGCGGTCAGCGGCGGACGGCAGATCGGAATACCGTGCGGCCAGATCGGCGAAGTCATCGCCATCCTTGGCCATTTGACGCACCTTTTCAATACGCTCCCGCGCCTTCTTTTTGTTTTCAGCCAGTGCCTCAGACGACAAATTTTTGCCGTCGATGTCGTCCCAGCGGCTGCCGATCTGTTGCAGCGTGTAGATGACCTGTTTGCCGCTCTTTTCCGCGGCGCTGCCGCCATCCGTGACCTCACCGCCGCCGCCGCGCCGCTCATATTCCTTGCGCGCCATCTCGTCGGTGATCACCACTTTGTTGTGCAATTCCTCACTAATAAGTTTATTTTGCAACAATTGGCTGCGCAGCGTGTTGCGATAGATATTTTCATCGACGCCGGACTCGGCGAGGCTGGCCAGCAATTCCTTTTTCGTGATCTTGTTGCGGTCAAGCACCTCTTGCACGGCATTGTCGATTTCCTTTTCCGTCACCTTGATCTTCAGCTCTTTGGCCCGCTGGGCGACGAGTAATTTGTCGATTAGGGAATCGAGCACCTCGCCCCTGACCTGTCGCCGCATTTCCTGCCGTTGTTCCGGCGGCAAGGTGGCGTCGATATGGGTATAAGCGCCCCGCGCCTCGGCGTCCAATTCGGATTGGGTGATGACATCGTTGTTGACCACAGCGACGATGCGATCGACAACTTCCGCATGGGCGGAGCTGAACAGCAGGATGAGGAAAAGGGCGGCGGCGAACGATGAACGAGGCATAGGGACGGGGAGAAATAAAAGCGGAGAAAGGCTCCGGGTGTTGACTTTCCCAGGCCAAGGGATATTGTAAAACCGCTTAGACGAATCAGGCTTTATACCATAATGCCACGGGAGGCGCACCGATGAAAAAAATATTACTGTTTCTTATTCTTGGCGGCTTGCTTGCCGCTTCCGCCGCCCAAGCGGCGGTGAAAATGCCCCAGTTCACATTACCAGACGTCACCAGTGGCCGGCTCGTGAAAAGCGATACATTTTCCGGCAAGGCCATGTTGGTGACATTTTTTGCCAGTTGGTGTCCCACCTGTTTGCAGGAAATCCCGACATTGGTGAAGATGCATAACGAGTTCGCGTCGCAAGGATTTTCCGTGGTCGGTCTGTCGGTCGATCAGGGCGGCGCGCCGGTGGTGCAAAGGCTGATACGGCGCACCGGCATCAATTTCCCGGTGCTGTTGGCCGATATATCCACCGTCGAGAATTTCGGCGGCGTCTATATGATCCCAGTCTCTTTTCTCGTCAACAAATCCGGCCAGGTGGTGAAAAAATACCCAGGCCCGGCGCCGGCCAGCATACTGGCAAAAGATATTCGCAGCGTGCTGTGATATGCCGGGGCGGTACGCGGCGACCAAGGCTCTATCCGTCGGGATGGCTGAGAATCAGCGACAATTGAGGGGACAGGTCCGGGCCGAGGCGACATATTGCCTGATGCCGTCAGCAATGGTGTTGAATATTTTGACGAAATCCTCCTCGTTCTTCTCCAAAAGAGTGATGCGGAACCCCTGGAGGTCGGTGGCGAAAGAGGACAGTGGCACCACGCAGATGCCGGTCGCGGCCAACAAATAATAGACAAACCGCTTGTCCGGTTGGATGTTCGACCCCGAAACCAGATGCTCCACAGTCTCACGGACCTCGTCGTTCTCTATGGGCAGGGTCTGCTGATGGTTCAGCACTCCTTCCTCGAAGACCGCGCTCATATAAAAGGCGCCGTTGGTACGGTTGACCAGCAACCCCTTGACGTTTTTCAGAATATCGTAGGCCAAGTTGGAATAGCGCTCATACCGCTTCATCCGGCTCTGAAGGTGCTCCTTATATTTGGGATGCTGTTTAATCCGGGGCAGGACGGCTTGCGGCAGGGTGGTCGAACAGACTTCGAGCATCTTGGCATTGAGGATCGACTGGACGTAGGTGGCGAACATGGGATCACGGTGGCGGTTGTACACCTCGATCCAGCCGCAGCGGCTTCCCGGCCAAGGTATTTCTTTCGAGATGCCGCGCATGCAGATCGCCGGCACCTTGTTGCCGATCACCGTGCACAGCGGCGCCGAGACCGTACCGTTGTAGGTCATGTTCTGATAGATTTCGTCACAGATGATGAACAGGTCGTTTTTGTCGCAGATCTCGACAATGGCCCGGATGACGTCCGCCGGATAAACCGCGCCGGTGGGGTTGTCGGGGTTGATCACCAGAATGCCGGCAACTGCCGGGTTGTATTTGATATGGTTTTCGATGTCTTCGAGGTCCGGGTACCAGAGATGGTTGGGATCGAGGATATATGTCACCGGCTGGGCGCTGGCGTGGGCCGCCTCAGCCGAGCTGTGGGTGGTGTAGCTCGGCGTCGGCACGATGACGCGGGCGGTGGGCTTGAGGAAGCCATACACCTTTGAAACCGCGTCGCCCAGACCATTGAAGAAAATAACGTCGTCGGCGTCGATCTGCGCACCGCCGAAACTGTTGGTGCTGGCAGCCACGTATTCCCTCGTTGCCAGCAGCCCCTTGGTCGGACTGTAGGCGTAGGTGGCGTCTTCGTGGACCGCCTCGGCCACAATCTCCTTCATCCAGTCCGGAATCCGCTCGCCCTTGGCGACCGGATCGCCGATATTCTCCCAGTTGATCTGGACGCCCATCTTCTGGAGTTTTTCGCCGACAGAGACAATATTGCGGATCTCGTAGGTGAGTTCGCCCGCGCCAATATGTAAAATATCCGTACGCATATGGAGCTGCTGGTCAGTATTCAGTTAATTGGATTAAAAGAATCAGGAAACCGTCACTGTAACAGTGCCTGTTATTCCTTCGAGGAAGAATGAAAAGAATATCATAAAAAAGGGCGGCGTCAATCACCGATTTACACCACCTATTTACCGCCATCACCCATTACCGCCGGTTTTTGTCGTTTGCAAAACGGCAAAAAATGAATAGAAACGAAGATGGCGCGACGCGAAGCGCTTCTTCGTCAACTATTCCCGTGAAGGTGAACCATGTCTGAAACCATATCTGGAACCATATCTTCCGTCGAGATCGACGCCCTGGCGCGGGCGGCGCGGGCGGCCAGCCGCAAAACCATGAGCCTCCCCACGGCGACAAAAGATGCCGTTCTGGCCGGCATCGCTACCTTGCTGGCCGAAAAAAAATCCATAATTCAGACGGAAAATAAAAAAGATGTGGCGGCGGCGCGCGAAAAGGGCATCGCCGCGGCGATGATCGACCGCCTGACTCTCACCGATGCCGTTTTCGCCCAGATGATCAAAGGGGTCGAGGAAATCATCGCCCTGCCGGATCCGGTCGGCGCCATCGAAAATATGCGAATGCGGCCCAAAGGTCTGATGGTCGGGCGGATGCGGGTGCCTTTGGGTGTCATCGCCATGATCTACGAGTCGCGCCCGAACGTGACGATAGACGCCGCCGCCCTCTGTCTGAAAGCCGGTAACGCCGTGATTCTGCGCGGCGGTTCGGAGGCGATCCATTCCAACCTGGCACTGGCCGCCATCATTCGCGAGGCGCTGAGCCAGGAAGGAGTCGATCCCAACGCCGCCCAGGTGGTGCCGACCACCGACCGCCAGGCTGTCAGCAGGCTTTTGACCCAGGAGGAAAATATCGACCTGGTGATTCCGCGCGGCGGTGAGGGGCTGATCCGCTTCGTCTGCGAGCATTCGCGCATCCCAGTGCTGAAACATTATCAAGGCGTCTGCCATATTTTTGTCGATAAAGATGCCGACCAGGAAAAAGCGCTGCCAATCATCATGAACGCCAAGACGCAGCGGCCCGGCGTCTGCAACGCCCTCGAGGGACTTTTGATCCATGAGGTTATCGCCGCCGAGTTTCTGCCGGTGGCAGCGCGGCAACTGCGCCAGGCCGGCGTCGCCGTCAAAGGTTGCCCACGCGCCTGCGCCCTATCCGCTGATTGCGTCCCGGCCCAGGACGATGATTGGGGCCGCGAATTTCTCGCCTTGGAACTGGTGGTGAAGGTGGTGTCGGGTTTTGCCGAGGCCAAGGCCTATATCGAGCGCTACGGCTCACAGCATACGGAAACGATCATCACGGAAAACTACACCACGGCCAATCGCTTCATTCGCGAGATCGACGCTTCGGCGGTGATGGTCAACGCTTCGACCCGTTTCAACGACGGCGGCCAGTTTGGCCTCGGCGCCGAGATCGGCATCAGCACCACCAAATTGCACGCCTACGGGCCGATGGGACTGGAGGAGCTGACGACCCGTAAATTCGTCGTCTTTGGTGAGGGGCAGATCCGCGCTTGAAACGTATCGGCCTGTTTGGCGGCACCTTCGACCCGGTCCACTTGGGGCATTTGCGCCTGGCGCGGCTGGCGATAGAGGAGCAGCGACTGGACCAGTTGTATTTCCTGCCGGCCTTGGTGCCGCCGCACAAGGAAGGGCGAAAAATCAGCGCATTTTCCGCCCGCGCCGAGATGGTCAGGCTGGCGACCAGCGGCGAAGAACGGATGGCTGTTTGCCGGGTGGAAGAAGAACTGCCGCCGCCATCCTACACCATCAAAACCCTGCGTCATCTGGCCAGCGGTTCTCTGGGTGGTTGCCAATTATTTTTCGTCATCGGTTCCGATTCCCTCTTCGATCTGCCAACTTGGCACAACTATGAAGAGATTCTTGCCACCGTCCATATACTGGTGGCGGTGCGGCAAGGATGCATCGAGACGGACTTGGCAAGCATGGCCGAGCGTCTTGGCTACCAAAATGACGGCGACCGCTGGTATCGTCCCGGTAAAAAAGATATTTTCTTTCTGTCCGGTTATGTGCCCGCTGTCTCGTCGTCGGCGTTGCGGGCGGCCCTGCGGCGTGGCGAAGAATGCCCACTTTTGCCGCCAGCGGTCGCCGCTTGGCTGAAGGAAAGGCGGTTGTATTGGTAAGGAAATGGCAAGAAGTTTGAAGTATTTTTTCCTGGTCATATCGGTGCCGGTCGGGTATAGTCTCGCGCTTTTTTGCAACACTGCGATCTTGTGTCTGTTGCCTGGTGGCGTCTATGAAGGTTGTTCTTGCCAGCCTTACCCGGCGGGAGAAGAGATTCACGCTGGCCGATGACGGCTGGTTCCCGCCCGAGGTGGCGAAGGCGGATGAGGCAGTGGCCAGCGCCGGTTTGCGCTGTTTGGATGCGTGTCAAGGTTCATGGTCGCTGGCCGGTCGTTTGCGGGTAACACTCGTTTTGTCCTGTGACCGTTGTGGGCGCGAGTTGCCGTGGCCGGTGGACGAGGAATTTATCTACCGCATCGCTATGGAAGAAAGCCAAATGGCGGATGTCGAGGCCGATGAAGAGAGCGCCGCTTTGTGGCTGGCCTCTGGTCCGGTCCTCGATTTGGCCGATGTCTTTCGCGAAAGGGTATGGCTCGCTTTACCGGAAAAAGTGTTGTGCGCCGAAGATTGCCGCGGCCTGTGCGCGGGCTGCGGTGCCGATTTGAATCAGGAACCCTGCCGCTGCATTTAGTGTTGCGGCTTTTTATGCCGGCACGAGGCCGCTAAGGAGGAGAGATGGCATTACCAAAACGCAGACATTCCTATTCCCGCACCCATAAACGCCGTGCCCATGACGCCTTGACGCCGCCGGCCCTGTCGTTGTGCCCCGAATGCGGCGAACCGAAAGAACCGCATCGCCTTTGTGCTGGCTGTGGCAAATACAAGGGACGGACGGTGTTCAGCCTTGATGTTGATGTGAAGTAGGAGTTTCCCGTGCGGATTGCCCTGGATGCCATGGGTGGTGACCGTGGCCCTGAAGAGCTGGTGTCCGGGGCGCTTCTGGCGATGCGCGACGCCGATGTTGAGGTGACGCTGGTTGGCGATGAAACGGTGTTACGGTCGGTGTTGCGCGGCAAAGGCGTTGCCGAAGGACCGCGTTTGGCCGTTGTTCATGCCTCGCAGATAGTTGGAATGAGCGAGAACGCGGTTGACGCCATTCGCAAAAAAAAGGATTCGTCGGTTCTGGTCGCCTGTGATTTGGTGGCCCGTGGCGAAACCGCCGCCGTGGTCAGCGCCGGGCATTCCGGCGCGACGCTGGCGGCGGCGATGCGTAAGCTGGGCCGTCTCGAAGGGGTTTCGCGCCCTGGTCTCGCCTCGTTTTTCCCGACGCTGAAAAAGCCGGTCGTTTTGATGGATATTGGCGGTAATGTCGATTGCCGTCCGCATCATCTTCTGCAATTCGCCATTATGGCCGCGGCCTTTTCCAGTATTCACGAACGCGAAAACCCACGCATCGGCTTGCTCAGCATCGGCGAGGAGGCGGGTAAGGGAAACGCCCTGATCAAAGAAGCGTATCCGCTTCTGGCCGCCAGTTCGCTGAATTTCATCGGCAACGTTGAAGGCCGTGATGTCTTCCAGGGCGATGTCGATGTTGTCGTCTGTGACGGTTTTGTCGGCAATGTCTGCCTGAAGATCAGCGAGGGTCTGGCCGACGCGGCCATGCGGATGCTCAGTGATGAAATTCGTAAATCGCTGTGGACAAAAATTGGCTATCTTCTGGCCAGACCGGCTTTTCGCGCCTTCAAAAAGCGGGTCGATTATTCTGAATATGGCGGCGCGCCGATTCTGGGTATTGACGGTGTCGGCCTGGTCTGCCACGGTAAATCCGATGCCCAGGCGATTAAAAACGCCATCCTCGTCGCCAACAAGATGGTGGTCGGCGGCGTCAACGAGCAAATACGCCGCGAGATTTCTGGCGTGCCGGTTTCCGAGGCCAATGATGAATGAACAGGGCTGATATGGCCTGACCGAGGAGGACTGATATGGACTATTTTCTCACCGAACAGCAGCAGATGATTGCCGATACCGCCCGTCAGATCACCGACGAGCGGATCATTCCCCAGCGCGCCGAGCTGGACGAAAAACATGCGTTTCCCCGCGACATCCTGAACGCCATGGCCCAGGCCGACCTGTTTGCCATTCCCATACCGGAAGCTTACGGCGGTTTGGGTGGTGGCTGCATGGATATTTGCGTGGCGCTCGAGCAGTTCGGGCGCGGCTGTATTGGCGTTGGCACCGCTTTCGCCGCCAGTTCCCTGGGTATTTTCCCAGTTCTGTTGGCCGGTTCGGAAGAAATGAAACAAAAATACCTGCCGCGGATTGCCACCGGATCGGCCTTTGCCGCCTTTGGCCTGACCGAGGCGAACGCCGGTTCCGATGCCTCCGGCATCCGCACCACGGCGGTGAAAGATGGTGACGAGTGGGTGCTGAACGGCACCAAACAGTGGATCACCAATGGCGGCGAGGCCGACGTCTATACCGTGGTGGCGATCACCGACCGCGCCAAAGGCCCGCGTGGCGCCTCGATGTTTGTCGTCGAAACCGGCGACCCCGGTTTTTCTTGTGGTCCGAAAGAAAAGAAAATGGGCATCCGTGCCTCTTCGACCACCGAACTCATCTTCAACAACTGCCGTATCCCGAAAGACCGCTTGATTGGCCGTGAAGGCACCGGCTTCATCACGGTGATGCGGACGCTCGATGCTTCCCGTCCCGGCATTGGCGCCTTGGGTGTCGGGTTGTCTCAAGGGGCGCTCGATCTAGCCGCCAGCTATGCCAAGCAGCGGGTGCAATTTGATAAACCAATCATCGCCTTTCAGGCGGTGCAGCATATGCTGGCTGATATGGCCATCGGTACCGAGGCCGCCCGTGCACTGGTTTACAGTGCTGCCCGCCACATCGACGCTCATCCGAAAGATGCCTCAAAAGCTTCGTCAATGAGCAAGGTCTTCGCCACCGATATGGCGATGAAGGTGGCGACCGACGCGGTGCAAATCTTGGGCGGCTATGGTTACATGATGGAATATCCGGCGGAAAAGATGATGCGTGACGCCAAGATCCTGCAAATCTACGAAGGCACCAACCAGATCCAGCGCAACGTCATCGGCCAGGAACTGAATAAGGAATACGCGAAGGGCGGAGCGTAATGAGGATTTTCGTCTGCGTCAAACAGGTGCCGGACACCAGGGATATTCGCCTCGACCCGGTGACCCACACCCTGTCCCGCGAGGACGTGCAGTCGATCATGAATCCCTATGACCAGCACGCCTTGGAAGAGGCGGTGCGGCTCAAAGAAACTGTCGGTGGCGAGGTGACGGTGATCAGCATGGGGCCGCCGCAGGCCGAGGACATGCTGCGTCTGGCCATTTCCCTGGGCGCGGATAAAGCGGTACTGGTGAGCGATAGGGCTTTCGCCGGCGCCGATACCTGCGCCACCACCTATGCCTTGGCCAAAGCGGTGACCCATCTTGGCGGCGCCGATCTGATTCTCTGCGGCAAACAGGCGATTGACGGCGACACCGCCCAGGTTGGACCGGGTCTGGCGGTGCGGCTCGATATGCCCTTTGCCACCTGCATCCAGAAGATACGAAAGGCCGATGCCCAAGCACTGACAGTCGAGCGGATGATGGATGACGGCTACGATGTCGTCGAACTCGGTCTGCCGGCGCTTCTCACTGTAGTCAAAGACATCAACGAACCGCGGGTGCCGTCGTTAAAAGGCAAGATGCGGGCCAAATCGGCGGTCATCGCCCGGCTTACCGCCGCCGATATTGGCGCCGACGCCGCTTTTTGTGGCCTGGCCGGTTCGCCGACCCAGGTGGCGAAAGTTTTTCCGCCGCCCAGCCGCGCTGGTCGTGTCACGCTGGTAGGCGATATTGATGAACAAATCGCCCAGCTTGCCGAACGCTTGTCCGCTTATTTTTCCTAAACAGGCCAAGATGATACTCGTTGACCAAGAAACATGTGTGGGCTGCGGCGCCTGCGTCGATGCCTGCCCATTCGCGGCCATAACGCTGGTTGAGGAACGTCCGATTATTAACGACGCCTGCACGCTGTGTGGCGCCTGCGTTGATGTTTGCCCGTCCGAATCGCTGAAACTCGATGGGCCGCAAAAAGAACGGCGGGGCAGCCAAGAAGCTTGGCGTGGTGTCATGATTTTCGCCGAGTTCCGCCATGGCCGTCTGGCTCCGGTTTCGCTGGAATTGTTAGGGGTGGGCCGCCAACTAGCTGACACTTTGAGCGTACCCTTAAGCGCGGCGCTTGTCGGTGCCGATGGCCCGGAATTTCAGGCGGCGGCGCAAAGCCTGATCCACCATGGCGCCGACCTGGTCTATGTCGCCGCCGATCCTGGCCTGGCCCATTTTTCCGAAGAAAATTACACGCGCGTACTGACCGCCATCATCCGCCGTTATCAGCCGGAAATTGTGTTGGCCGGAGCGACGGCCATTGGCCGCTCATTCATCCCCGCCGTTGCCACCCATCTCGGCGCTGGCCTCACCGCCGACTGCACCGGCCTCGACGTTCGCCAAGAAGACCGAGCCTTGTTGCAGACTCGCCCCGCCTTTGGTGGTAATATCATGGCCACCATCGTCTGTCCGGATGTGCGTCCGCAGATGGCGACGGTGCGGCCCAAGGTGATGCGGGAATTATCGCCGGACGAGAGCCGCGAGGGTGAGATTGTCGCCTTTGCGGTCGAAAAAAGCTTGCTCTCGGCGCGTGGCCGGGTGGCTGAATCGGTGGTCGCCGAGGCCGATCAGGTAAATATCCAGGAGGCGGAGATTCTGGTCTCTGGCGGGCGTGGTCTCGATGACCCGAAAGGATTCCAGTTGCTGCGGCAATTGGCCGAAACCGTCGGCGGCAAAGTGGCGGCATCACGGGCGGCGGTCGATGCCGGCTGGATCGCCTACCCGCATCAGGTCGGTCAGACTGGCAAAACGGTGGCGCCGAAACTGTACATTGCCTGCGGCATTTCCGGGGCCATTCAGCATGTGGCCGGGATGCAGTCGTCGGAGACCATCGTCGCCATCAACCGTGACCCGCACGCGCCGATTTTCGATGTCGCCGATTATGGATTGGTTGGCGATCTCTATGAAATCGTGCCGAAACTGATCGCAAAAATTTCCGAGAGGCGCGGCAAATGATCCTGCAAGGCAAAACAGCGCTCGTCACCGGCGGCAGCCGTGGTATTGGCCGGGCCATCTGTTTGCGGCTAGCCAAAATGGGTGCGAATGTTTATATCAATTACGTTTCCGGGGCGGCAGCAGCGGAATCGGTGCGAGAAGAGATTATCGCCGTTGGCGGCCAGGCGGCGCTTTTACCCTTTGATGTCGCCGATGCCATGGCCGTCGGCGAGGCCATGAAAAAATTACTGGCCGAAACTGGGGCTATCGACATTCTCGTCAACAACGCCGGTATCACGCGAGACGGTCTCTTGGCGCGCATGAAAGAGGATGATTGGGACGCGGTCGCCGATACCAATCTGAAGGGTGCGTTTCTTTGCGCCAAGGCGGTGTCGAAGCAGATGATGAAGCAGCGCCACGGGCGCATCGTCAACATCGCCTCCGTGGTTGGGTTCGCTGGGAATGCCGGGCAGGTCAATTACGCGGCGGCCAAGGCCGGGCTGATTGGCCTGACCAAAGCGCTGGCCCGCGAGCTGGCCTCGCGCAATATCACCGCCAATGCCGTGGCGCCGGGCTATATCGTCACCGAGATGACAGAAGCGCTGTCGGAAGAGGCGCGGGCCAAACTGCAAAATGAAATTCCTCTGGCCGCTTTAGGGACGGTCGAGGATGTTGCCGGGGCGGTCGCCTATCTGGTTGGGCCGGATGGCGGCTACATCACCGGGCAGACCATACATGTCAATGGTGGCATGTATATGTAGGTCGTTTTTTTGAAAAAGGCCCGCCATGCAAGCGGGCGCTGACGCGAGAAGGAGTGGATTCCATGGATGTTACACAGAAAATGATTGATATTATCGTCGAACAGCTCAATGTCGAAAAAGACAAAGTTGTTCCGGGCGCTTCCTTTGTCGATGATCTGGGCGCCGATTCTCTCGATCTGGTCGAACTGATCATGGCCATGGAGGAAGGATTTGATATTGAAATTCCCGACGAGGACGCCGAAAAGATCAGCACCGTGCAAGACGCGATCAACTACGTCGAGAAGCTGAAAAGCGCCTGAGGCGCCGCCGCACACGACAAGGAGGTGAGCATGGAAAAGCGCAGGGTTGTCGTGACCGGCCTTGGCGTGGTAACTCCGGTGGGTATTGGCGTCCAGGCGGCGTGGGAAAGTCTTCTCGCCGGCAGGAGCGGCGTCGGGCCGATTACGCGCTTTGACTGCGGTGACTTCGCGGTGAAGATTGCCGCCGAGGTCAAGGATTTTCAGGCCGAGGAGTATTTTTCCGCTAAGGAAGCCAAGCACTTTGACCTGTTCGTGCAGTATGGCCTCGCCGCCGCCATCATGGCCATGCAGGACAGCGGCTTAACCGTTGCCCCGGACAAGCTGGAGCGGGCCGGAGTCATCACCGGTTGTGGTCTAGGCGGCCTGCCAATCATTGAAAAGTACCATCAGGTGGCGCTTGAACGCGGGCCGAAAAAGATATCCCCGTTCTTCATCCCGATGGTCATTCCCAACATGCCTTCCGGCCATATCAGTATGCAGTTCGGTTTCACCGGACCGAACCTGACCATGACCACCGCTTGCGCCGCTGGCACCCATGCCATCGGCGAAGCCTATCGCCACATCCGTTACGGCACGATTGATGTGGCCGTCTCCGGCGGCGCCGAAGCGGTGATTTCCGTGCTCGGAGTCGGCGGCTTCAGCGCCATGAAGGCCCTGTCAACGCGAAATGAGGCGCCAACCGAAGCCTCCCGTCCCTTCGACCGCGACCGCGATGGTTTCGTCATCGCCGAAGGCGCCGGCATGCTGATTCTCGAAGAGCTGGAGCATGCCAAGGCCAGAGGGGCGCGGATTTACGCCGAGATCGTCGGTTATGGTCTGAGCAGCGACGCCTATCATATTGCCGCGCCACCGGAAGACGGCGCCGGCGCCGCCCGGGCTATGCGCATGGCCATCCATGACGCCAGACTGAATCCGGACGATGTCGATTATATCAACGCCCACGGCACCTCGACGCCTTTGAATGACCGCTGCGAGACGGTGGCGGTCAAATCGGTTTTCGGCGAGCACGCGAAACGGCTTGCCATCAGTTCGACCAAATCCATGACCGGGCATATGCTGGGTGCGGCGGGCGGCATCGAGTCGATTTTCACCGCCTTGTCGCTTTACCATCAGGTGGCGCCGCCGACCATCAATCTGCATAACCCGGATGCGGCCTGCGACCTCGACTATGTACCGAATACGGCGCGGCAAATGAAGATGGATGTCGCCATTTCCAATTCCTTCGGTTTTGGCGGCACCAACGCGGTGTTGGCGCTGCGTCGTTTCAACGGCTGAGAAGCGTATGGAAAAGATCGCGCTTGGCAGTGACCACGGTGGTTTCGAGCTGAAAGAACGCCTGAAAGCGCTGCTGGCCGAGGCCGGTTGTGCCGTCACCGATGTTGGCTGTCCTTCTCCCGATGCCGTTGATTATCCGGATATTGCTCAGGCCTTGCTGCAAACTCTGGCATCGGGGGTGTGCCAGCGTGGCATCCTCATCTGTGGCACCGGTATCGGCATGTCGATTGCCACCAATCGCGACCAGCGTTTCCGCGCCGCCCTCTGCCATGACGAATACACCGCCCGCATGAGCCGCGAGCACAACAATGCCGATATCCTTTGCCTGGGCGCCAGGGTGGTTGGCGTCGGTGTCGCCGAAGGCATTGTCAGGACATGGCTCGCGACCGCGTTTGCCGGTGGCCGTCATCAGAGGCGGATCGACAAGATGAGCGGTTAAGGATAAAATTACTTTTGTAGTCAGGGCCGGTGTCACGTCGCGCTGACATCGGCTTTTTTTATTGTCTCCATTTGGGAGGGTTAAAACCCCCAGCTTTTAGCTGGCAGCTTCAGCATATGTTGTTTACCATGAGTCATGAGCGAATATCGTCATGGTAGCCATAGTGTTTTTGCGATCCATCTGC